>Ga0194137_10001310_pt1 | contig 15247 bp, 8 predicted proteins | sample TARM_MetaG_T3_14_FD_134025 | JGI IMG/M metagenome (GOLD analysis project Ga0194137, IMG submission 134025) | Freshwater microbial communities from Pennsylvania, USA, analyzing microbe dynamics in response to fracking - TARM_MetaG_T3_14 (version 2) | ecosystem: Environmental > Aquatic >... | reverse complement strand
GGGATGACGAACAATCTCGTTTATATGAACCGAGCCAAGCCGGACGACGTGCTGCTGTACCACAACCGCGAAGGCTATTTGAAGGCGGTGCGCGGCGGCGAGCAGATGGGGAGGGTGAAGCTGGTCCGATGTTTCCCCTATTCGCTGCCGGATCGGCTCATCTCCATCCGATCCTATGAGGACAACGTGGAGATCGCCCTGCTGGCCGAGCTGGATCTGCTGGAGGAGGAGAGCCGCCAGGCCGCCGTCCTGGAGCTGGAGAGAAGCTACATCATTCCCCGGATCGAAAGGATCGTGTCCATCCGCAAAAAAGGCTCCGAGTGGATCTGGTCGGTCGAGACCGATTATGGCCCGAGCACGCTGCGCATGAGCATCCTCCATGAAGGCATCCATGAGCTGTCCGACGACAGATGGATCGTGACGGACGATGACCAGCGGCGCTACGAGCTGTCCGGGCTGGAGCGGATGGATCGGAACAGCCGGGAGCAGTGGGGCAAGATCAGTTGAGGACGAGCCTGAGCCTGTAGAAATGGACCGCAGAGCCCCGGATGCAATGCCTAACGGTATTGCATCCGGGGCTATTTGATCTATTAGTATCCCAAAAAGGAATGTGGCTATTTTCGTCAAATATGTAAGCGTATTCATACCGTGGAGGCATTCGACAAAAAAATGAGTTTTAGCCCTTGACGGGAATCGAGATTTGTCATAAATTATAGAAGGAGTTATGATACATTTCGTAACAATGGTTAGGGTCATTGAGAGCCCTATCCCAGCTGTCCGTCATGCAGCAAATTCTTGTCGTTGATGTCGTCGGATGAGGTCATAGTCATGGCGAGGGTACAGTCGAGAAGAGCAGTCGCCCGCGAATCCTGAGCTTTTGGTCCAGGAATCAGATACATTTCGTAACCCGAGCCGTCCTATATTTACTCCAAGGAGAGATGCAGCTTGACTGAGCAATTCCACTGCGTATGCTGCGAGAAGTTGATGTCCCGCCAGGAAGCGGAGATGCTGTTCAAAACCGGTTTCTACCGCCGTTCCTACCGTCTCGGCTACTGCCGGTCCTGCGCTTTGAGCCAGGATGCGGATGATTCGGACAGCGGCGTTGCCCATATCGAGATCGTGGCCTTGCCTGCGGAGCGCCGGACGAGAGAGGGAAGCGGATTTATCGGGCGCGGCAAGATTCTGACGGCCTGACATTTCCACAGAGCTGATCCTGCCTGAGCAAGGCAGGTTTTTTTTGCCCGGATCCGCTCCTGCCTTGCGTGCGGCAGCCTGCGGTCCGCTTTCCCGACCAAGGTCCAGGTTCCACTTCCCCTGCTAGATGGTCTATAATACAACAGGATATGTAAACGGCTGGAAGGTCGATGAGGAGGTGCAAGTTTGGAGACGAGCGCGATCGTTCAATTCAGGAACGTGACCAAGAAAATAGGCGGCAAGACCATTATCGACGGCCTCACTCTGGATTTGCCGAGGGGGGAGGTATTCGGCTTTCTCGGTCCGAACGGATCGGGCAAGACGACGACGATCCGGATGATGGTAGGCCTGATGAGAATGACGGAAGGCGAGATCCGCATCGGCGGAGCCAGCATCGCGACGGATTACGAGAAGGCGATCCGCCATGTAGGGGCTATCGTCGAGAATCCGGAGATGTACAAATACTTGACGGGGTACCAGAACCTGCTTCACTTCGCTCGGATGATTCCGGGAGTCGGGCGGAACCGCATCGACGAAGTCATTCGCCTAGCGGGGCTGGACAAGCGGATCCACGATAAGGTGAAGACCTACTCGCTGGGCATGAGGCAGAGGCTTGGCGTCGCCCAGGCGCTGCTGCACAAGCCGTCGCTGCTCATTCTGGACGAGCCGACCAACGGCCTTGATCCCGCCGGCATCCGGGAGCTGAGGGATTATCTGCGCAAGCTCGCCGAAGAGGAAGGGATTACGGTGTTCGTCTCGAGCCATCTGCTCTCCGAGATGGAGCTGATGTGCGATCAGGTGGCCATCATCCAGGCCGGCAAGCTGATCGATATCCGTTCGCTGCGCAGCGGCGATGGGTCTCAGGAGGCGGTGCCCGTACCGGTCCAGTTCGAGCTCGACCGTCCGGACGAAGCGCTGGCGATCATCCGCCGGTCGATCCGTCCTGCCGGGGATGACGGGGGCAGGGAGATCCGCGCATCGGTAAGGGAAGGCTTGCTGGTCATCGACGCGCTGCGCGAGGATATAGCGGAGCTCAACGCTCTCCTGGTGAAGGAAGGCATCCGGGTATACGGAATCCGGTCCAAGGCGAAGTCGCTCGAGGATCAATTCCTGGAAGTGACGGGAGGTGAGTCGGTTGTTTGATTTCGGGAATCTCGTGCTCAACGAGAACATGAAGATCTACCGGCGCGCCCGGGTATGGATCATGTGGGGACTGATGGTCCTTGCGGTAGCCGCAGTATCGGGAATCGCCTATTCATCCAGTGCGAACCCGCCTTCCATGTGGCAGATGGTAGCCATCGAGATGATTGTGATGATGCCGCTTGTCAGCATTTTCGCCGTCATTGTCGCCGCTGACATCGTCGCGGGAGAATTCACGGCGGGAACGATCAAGCTGCTGCTGATCCGACCTTGGTCCCGTTCGAAGATTTTGCTGTCCAAGTATGCGGCGACGCTTCTGTTCGGTTTTTTCAGCATGGCGCTGCTGTATGCCGCGCTGCTGCTGGTCAATATCATCTTCTTCGGCTATGAGAAGGGCATCAAGGCGGCTGAGGTGTTCGGAGCCGCGGACCCTGCGATGTCGGCCTGGTCGTATTTCAACCAATCCTTCTTCATGCAGTTCATCTCCCTGATCGTAACCGTCACGCTGGCATTCATGATTTCGTCGGTGTTCCGCAGCGGCGCTCTGGCGATCGGACTTTCCTTGTTCGTCGTGCTGATGGGCAAGACGCTCGGCCAGCTGTTCGGGCTGATCGACCGCAAATGGGTCGATTACGTGCTGTTCCAGCATCTCGATCTGACCCGATACATCGGCATGGGCTCCAGCGGGGCGAACGGCGGCATGACGCTGGGCTTCTCTCTCGCCGTCCTTGCCGGCTATTATGTCATCTTCATGGCTTTGTCATGGTTCGTGTTTACGAGGCGGGATGTCGCCGCTTGACGGCTTTGTTTAACCGATGAACTTAAGTAATTTTATGGGAAAAAATAAGCGAGCCTCCGGATATGTCGATTTCTCCTGTTAAGGAGGGGCGGACATAGTCTTGGAGGCTTTTTTCGGTGCTTTAAAGAAGTAATGAATGAAATTTTCAATTCCTTAAAAAACATTACTTAATGTAAAATAATCGATCTGAAAATGTTGAAATCCTAAAAATGGAGATTTATTTCCATGAAAATTATTTGTATTTAATGATTCGAATAAATACGAAAAATAGGAGAATTCGACCATACAAATATCGTAATAAAAATAATTATATAGTGATATATAGGATCTAATTCCTAGCAGTTCGACTCGTTTTAGGACTTAAGAAATATAATAAATCGGGATTTTTCCTTGACCATTGTCTAAATATGGTGCTAGTATGGCCTAAGATTAATTTTCCATATATACAACAAATGGGGTGAAGAGTTGAGTAAAAATAAAGTTGGAAAAAATATAATTAAATGTACAGTAGCTGCTACTGTACTGGCGGGCAGTCTCTCAGGAATTCCTCTTTCTACGAATGGAGTTTCTCAACTGTTCGGTGTCCCTGTTGTCCGTGCAGCGAGCAGTTCGACTCAGTCGGATCTGCTGGGGAAAATCAAGCAATTGCATGAGGCTCTCGATGCTGCGGGGAAAGAAAATCTTGAGGCCGCGCTAAAGGCTGTCCAAGCGGTTCCAGACGACAGCAAGCATGATCTCATCCGGCCGGTAATCGGGAAATTCAATCTTACGGAAGATCAGAAGCATGTTCTAGGAGATCTGGCAAACGAAATCCTCTACCTGAACTATGATCCAGAAGGCGCATTCCTTGAAAAGCTGCGCAGCAATGAGGCATACCGAAAGGTTCTTGTTGAACTATCCTCTGCCGCCGGACTGGATACAAGCGTAAGTGTAGATGCTGTAATGGAATACTTCCTACATATCCAAGACCTCGCTCAGATCAAGCTGCTTGCCTTGAGCGCCGTTGAACTCTCTGCTCTGACCAAGGACGAGTCCAAGCAGGAGGCGTTTCTGGAATCGCTGCTGGCTGACGTTCGAAAAGAAGAAAACAGCCCGGTAAACAAGCTGTTGAATCACTACGGAATCAATTCCGAGGACTTGAAGGCAGTAAAAAACAACATCAGGGATGCAATCGGCCAGCCTGTATATAGCGCTGCCGTCAATTCTCTGGTCAAAGCTTATTTCAAAATCCTTGATCTGGATGCTGCAAATCCGGGAGTTCCTGTAGATCCTGTAGATCCCGTAGATCCCGTTGATCCTGTAGATCCACCCGTAAATCCTACCTATCCAACGGTTATCGTCACGCCTCCTGCATCGGATTTGGATTCGACCTTCAACCAGCTTCTCCAAAAGCTGGCCAATGCATCGGATTCCGAGAAGCAGGAGCTTGTGAAGCAAGCCGTCCAGCTGGCCAATGAAGAGCTGAAGAAAGTTCAAACCTTGGATGCATCCAAGCTTGCCGTAGTTGCCGGCAACGAGGCGTTGGTAGAGCTGGGTCCTGAGTTGAACGATCTGCTGGACAAAGCAAAGGCTATTCTGGACAAGCTTGCTGATTTCCTGAATAAAGCGGGCTCCAAGGAAAGCCTTCCATCCGTCGCATTCAAGATTGATCTTGGGAATGTTGCCCAGGAAACGGTTACGCTCAAGATTCCGGAAGCATCCATGCAGAAGTGGGGAGCGATTCCATTCGGTTCTCTGGATGTAACCGTGAATGGCTTGACCGCATCCTTCCCTCGTGCGGATGAGTTCCAAAAATCGTTTGCCTTCACGATCAAGCAGCAGGATGCTTCTCAACAAGCAAGTCTGAAAGCGTACAAGGCTGTTTCTCCCGTATATGACTTCAGCCTTACCCTTGGCGGAGTGGCGACGGAGAGCTTTGATCATCCGATCAGCCTGTGGATTCCGGTTGCGGCTTCGGCTGGAGTGGACAAGGAGCTGCTCAGCGCAGCCCGCATCGATAACGGAAGCCTGAAATTCCAGGGCGGGGAGCTGAACGGGGACTACTTGGTTGAGCCGCGCAATCATTTCTCTTCTTATGTCGTCGTGGAGAACAAAGTCGCTTTCAACGATGTCCTCTCCGTAAAAGCTTGGGCTGGAAGGCAAATCGAGGTTCTTGCCGCCAAAGGCGCGATTGAAGGCAGAGGAAACGGAAGCTTCGATCCTAAAGGCACCGTTACCCGGGCCGAGTTTGCGAAGATGCTGATTCATGCCTTCAATCTGGAGGGCAAATCGGAAGCGGGCTCGTTCAGCGATGTTCCAAGCCAATCCTGGTTTGCTCCGTATGTCGGGTACGCCGTCAACAAAGGAATCATCAATGGCAGGACGGCTTCGCTCTTTGCTCCGAACGCTCCGATCACCCGCGCCGAGATGGCGACGATGGTATCCCGCACGCTGAAAGCAAGCAATAAGATCGGCAAGGAAGCCGCGGCTGGGACGGACACGAATCTGGCTGCGTTCAAAGACGGCGCCAGCATCAACGCTTCCCTCCGAGAAGGCGCTGCTCTGGCAGCCAGCCTCAACATCGTCATCGGGGACAACGGCTATTTCAAGCCGAATGCTAATGCCAGCCGCGCCGAAGCGGCCGTCATGATCTACCGGGCACTGCAAGTCAAATAACATGTTCTTCACTTTCGTTGAAGAATAAAATAGTCGCCGTCTTCCTCTTTTGTTTGTTCTCCTAAGAGGAAGACTTTTTAAACTTTAGCTGTCGGCTGGCTATCATTCCGACCGAGAAGGGAAGCCCATGCGAAAAAAGACAAAAGTACTGGTTTGGACGGGTGCGGTTGTTGTCGTACTTGGTACAGGCGGTATTGCAACGACAAATTTTCTCTTGAATAAGTTTCTGGATTCCATGTCGGAGCAGGTCGTCGCGACTGCCGTCGGCAAATCAGGGGAAACAGGTGCGTCATCGGAAGCATCTACAGGTGAAGGCTCAAAGGAGAAACAGGCGGACGAAAACGTGCAAAAAGCAGCCCAAGACACCGTTTCGTCGGGGGAAAAAGCTCCTGCAGCGAAAAAAGAAGCTGCCAAAGATCCAAAAGGATATACGGCCAATCTGACCGGAGAAAAAATCAAGGAAATTAAGGAAGATGTCTCGGTCTCGGACAAAATGGACGTCATGGCGATTCTCCTGAAAAAGCTGAGCCTGAGCGACATCCGCAAGCTTCAGCAGCTGGCCCAAGGCGGCTTGACCCGAGAGAAGAAACGCGAAGCCCGTGCCATTATTCACGATAAAGTCACGCCGGAGCAGTATGACGAGCTCATTACGATTGCCAAGAAATATGGCGTCAGCCAAGGCCGGAATTACGAAGAAGTGATCAAGCAGGAAGAACGGCTGCTCAAACAGGAAAAAAGCAAGTAAAAGCATAGAAGGTAATGCCTCCTGCACCTCTATCACTGGAGACACTCGGTCATGCTGTGGGTTATGAAACCTTAGACGTTCATCGTCGGGGGCATGATGTGAGGGCGGGTTGGATGCCCAAAATTTTATTTAATGAAGCCCCAGCTATGTATTCTAACCTCGTATCAATCATAGAATTTGTAGCTGGTGCTTCATCGGAGAAAACAACACAAAAAGGGGGGTAGTAATTCTTGAAAAGAATATTGATTATAACACAAAATTACTACCCGGAAATCGGTAGTGCCGCAAATAGAATGACCAATATTGTAAGCGAGTTGAGGTTGAATGGACATCATGTAACGGTACTGACTACTGATCCAAGCTATCCCAATCGAAATATGTATAAGGATTCTAAATACTGGAATAAAAAAAACGGAAATCACGAGGTTATACGAGTTGGTATAAGAGCCAGAAGATATACTCATAATATTTTCAATCGTTTGCTTCTGTATGCAGAAATGAATTATAAGTTTCAAAGAGAGCTTAAAAGATTAAAACCCGTTGGATATGACTTTGTTCTTGCAACAACGCCGGCGATATTCGTTGGCTTGGCAGGAATTGCCGCGAAAAAAAAGCTTAAATGTCCCTTTATTCTTGATATTCGTGATATTTGGTCAGACTCTATCAAAGGTATTGGGTTATCAGCCGTTAAGCCATTTGCTTCTATTGCTTATTTGATTGAAAAAAAATGTATCGAGATTCAGATCATATTATTGTAAACAGTGAGGGATTTGTTCCTGATTTGTTGGACCGAGGAGTATCAAAAGATAAGGTCAGTTTTATGCCTAATTCGTTATCGGATTCGGAGTTTCTCCCACAGAGTGATGAAGTTGCTGATGATAACAGCTTCACGGTCGTTTATAGCGGCAACATAGGATTGGCTCAAGATTTGGATATCTTGCTTGATATCGCTCAACATTTGCAAATGAATAGCGATATCAAATTTAAAATTATCGGCTATGGATATCGATGTGAAGAGCTAAAGAAAAAAATAGAGGACCTTAAGCTCGACAACGTTCAAATACTCAAGGCTGCTAGCAAAGTTGAAACGATGAAAATCATTAAAGCGGCACATGTTGCTTTTGTGAGCTTAACGGATAATAAAGTGTTTGAAAAAGTGCTGCCTGGAAAGATCATTGATTATATGAGCGCTGGAAAACCGATTATCGGATCAGTAGGCGGGTATGCTGCAAATACGATTAAAGCAGCGGAGTGTGGGTTTGTTGCTGATAAGAGCAGCTCTGATGAACTGGTGAATTATATTCTACAACTAAAATCAAATTCAAATTTAAGGCTTCAGTTAGGGAATAACGGTCTCCGCTACGCAGAAAAGAATTTCAAGTGGAGTCGCAATATTCAGGTACTGACAGAAGTATTGGAGAAGAAGTATGAACAAGAGAGTATGCATGTTCGTTTGGAACCACTTTACAAATGATGCTCGAGTTATGCGGGAATGCAGTACACTGGCGGAGCTTGGATATGATGTTGATCTAATTGCAATTCATTCTCATAGTCTTCCTTACGAAGAAATGCTGCCAGAAGGATTTAAAGTTATTCGCGTTCGAAATCGATTCCTCTATTTAAATCTTATCAGTGGAACGGCTTTTCATTTGAAAAAAATATGGAACAAACACTTCGTGTGTAAATTGCTGATCTGCACAGTTCTCGCTGTAGGTCTTTTCTTTTTTCCACTACGGATGGCTATGCTGTTGCTTATGGGGTCGTTGATGTTTCCCCAGAAGCTGAGAACAGCTTATTTAAGGATGTTTATAGCCTTGCAGATGATTGCAAAAGGAATATCACGTAAGTATGATATCTATCATTCCAATGATCTCAATACCTTACCGCAAGGCTATATATGCGCTCGTATTTTGAAAAAGAGAAAGTGGATTTATGATTCCCATGAAGTACAAACGAGCCGTACCGGATATAACAGCCCACTATACGGCATAGCGGAGAAATTCTTTGTAAAGCAAGTTGATGTCATGATAACTGAAAATCACACGAGAGCTCAATATTCTGAGCAATTATATGGGTTCTATCCTAAAGTGCTGCACAACTATCCTATTCCAAGCAAATCAGAAACGAAAAGAAAAATTGATCTCTATTCCATGCTTAATGTGCCTGTAGATGAACCCATTCTGCTGTATCAAGGCGGTATTCAGATAGGAAGAGGGCTGGACAAGCTTATTCAAGCTGTACCGCTAATGGATAGAGGCGTAGTGGTGTTGATAGGGGATGGCCGGCTAAAACCTGATCTAGTGAAAATGGTGGCTAAAATGAACTTAGAAGACCGAGTAAAGTTCTTGCCTAAAGTCCCATTGTTTGATCTCCATCATTATACTCAAAATGCATATTTAGGTTTTCAATTGTTGAACAATATATGTTTTAATCATTACTCAGCTTCTTCCAACAAATTATTTGAATATATCATGAGCACTGTTCCGGTCGTTGCTTGCAGCTTTCCGGAAATCCAGCGTGTCGTCACGGAGGAAGAGGTCGGTGTCTGTGTCGACTCCCATAGCCCGGCATCAATAGCAGAAGGTGTGAACCATCTGTTGAGGAATCCAGATGAACATAAAAAAATGCAACTAAATTGCCTGCAAGCCCGCTCCACATATAATTGGCTTAACGAGAAGGAAAAGCTGATTGAGATTTATGCACTCGTAAGCTAAGCAAATGAACAAGTATCGTGTTTAAAATTAACTGGGGATGAACAGTGTGAATTCTGCAAAACTGAGTATTGTTATTACTAGCTTTAATAAAGGCTCATACCTGGCAGAGTGTCTTGATTCGGTAATTGAGGGTCTAAATCAAGGGGCAGAGATTATTATCGTAGATGATGGCTCTACGGATACTAGTCTAGAAATTCTTAGATCATATGCGAATTGTTATCCTAGGCTTAAGTATATTCTTCAGCGGAATCGTGGAGTAAGCGCTGCCCGAAATCAAGGGATAAAAGCTGCGAATGGACATTACATCATCTTTTTGGATGCAGATGACAGGATGGACTTAGAAGGTCTCATGCATTTGTATGAGTTGTGCAAGAAAGAAGATGCTGACACTGCGATAGGAAGCATCATTCGTTTCAATGAGGAGGAGTTGCAGGAGACAATTCCTTATTTAAAGCGAATGTTCAGTATGAATAACAAGCAAATTATTAGGCATATCTCAAAGAATCCTGAACTCAACTTTTCGCCATCAGTTTGTAATAAGTTGTTTAAACGTAGTCTGTTGTTGAAACATCAAATCTTTTTTGACGAAAGCATGATGCTCGGTGAAGATTTGCTGTTCAGTCAAAGAGCGCTTTATTTATCTCGTAATACATTAGTCAAAGAGATTACAGTCCTCCATTACCGACGTTTTCAGGATGAGATCACTTTATCCCGAGTGAATGAGACATCGCTATTTGATCGGTTAATTGTATTACAGATGAAAATCAAGCTATTATATGAGGATTTGAATGTAAGTCATCTTCTTTCTACCATTGAACTTCGCCAGTTCAAATATTTTTTGAACTCGATTTTTGAAATGAAAACGCCAACGATACAGAGGGATCCTCATCACCTTTTTATCTTGACTGAAACTTTTATTCAAGTCCTGAAATTTGGCATGCAAATGAATGAACTGAAACTAGAAGAACAGCTGCTTGTGAAAATTATATTGAATAAGGATATAAGTTCACTGGAAAAACTGTTGATTGTTATGCAAGATAACAAGTTTGATACAGCTTATATAGCACATCAAGGCGCATACTATCATCCCCTTTATGCTTATTTTCAATCATACGAGTCTATTTTGAAAATCTGGAAGCATAAACTCATACATCGAGTTGAAATAGTAAAACAAGATGATATGAAAATATATATCGGAGGCTATGCTTTCATACATCATATTCCAGCAGATGTCTATAAAAGATATCTGGTCATCCGGAACAACGAGGTTCAGAAGAGGATTCCTTTAACGGCAGCTCTACGTACCGATGTAACTTTTCTACATGCAGCAAATCGAGTCGACTATAATGAGGCAGGCTTTGAAACCCTGGAAATCAACGTGAAGGATCTTGGGTATGGAGAGTGGGATTTTTTCATTGGAGTACAGATGCATGATCAATGGATAGAATCTCCGGTATACATCCCTTTGTCTCAGCTTAGGAATTCCCTAAAACCCGTTATTGCTAATGAATTTCTTATCTCCCCTAAATATAAGATGGGGAGTTTTTTGTGTCTTGAAATTCAGCGAGTAAACAAATGGACGAATATCAGGCAGCTCATAAACGGTTTCAAGAAAGACTTTCGATATGATATAAGCTTTCTGAAAAAGAGGGATTTCCACACATTTTTCAGCATTGCTCTAATAAAATTATTAGGCCGTTTATTAAGAGGCCAACGGATATGGTTGATCGGTGAGAGAAGAGATACTGCTCAGGATAATTCGTTCCACTTGTTTAATTATATAAGGAAATACAAAAAGGAAATCAATATTTATTATGTCATTGATAAAAGATCGAAAGATTATCAAAAAATAAAAGAATTCGGAAACATCATTCATTTCGGCTCACTTAAGCATACTTTATATTTGCTAGCCTGTACGATGACTCTTAACAGTTATATTGAATCAGCCAATATGTATACTACAGCCTACAAAAACATTTTGAAATACTATCCTCATTGGCAAAAAAATAAAAAGGTGTTTTTGCAGCATGGAGTAATTGGAGTTAGCAGGGTCAATCACTCCCTGCATAAAAACCGTACCGGCTATTCTTTGTTTGTAACCTCTTCAGAAAACGAACGAGATCATATCTTAAGTGAATTTGGATATCAAGACAAGGAAGTAGTTGTAACAGGTTTGCCTAGATGGGATGCGCTTGAGGATTTAAGCCAAGGAAATGAGATCTTGTTAATGCCTACCTGGCGTAATTGGATCAAAACAGGGAGCCAACTTAAGGCATCCACTTATTTTCAGACCTATATGGCATTTTTAAAAAGCAAAGAGCTTCATGAGCTTTTGGAACGAAGGAACCTTGTCATGACCTTCTATCCCCATTACAAAGTCCAGCAGCTCTTAGGAGATATTCCATTCATTCATGAACGGATTAGAATCGTCAGGCAGGGTCAGGAAACGGTTCAACAACTCCTTAAAAGCCATCGGCTGTTGATAACGGACTATTCAACGGTATCCTACGATTTTGCTTATATGAATAAGCCAGTTCTCTTTTATCAATTTGATTACGATGAGTTTTTCTCGAGGCATTACAATAAGGGAATAACTGAGATTGGATCAAAACAAGTCTGTAAAAATGAAGCTGAGTTAATAAATAAGATTAAAAAATCTCTCGAAAACAATGTCGCTAGGTTTAATGTTAAAAATGAACATGATATATCAAAAAAACTTATTCTAGAACTTAATAGTTTATGAATTTTTAGAAGGATGGTTAAAATGAATATCATTACAATAGGTTATGAGTCAGGGTCGATATTCCAAAATATAAATATAGATCGAATATATACTAATATAGACTACAGTCTAAATTCTATTGTTAGTTCAACTTCCCCAAAAACAGATCTCATATTAAATGAAAATGATTATACAAATTATTCTAAAAGCATATTATTGAAAAATGAAATGAATAAAACATTTTTAGATAGCATTGAAAAACTTTCTTCGGAAAACGATTATCTATTAATTGATTTGTTAGATGAAAGGTATGATTTGATTTCAGTTAATAATACATTCTTGTTAGACAGCTGGTTATTAAAGGATACACATTTCAAAATGCAAAACAATTTTACATTTTACAAAAGAGAAGAAATTGATTTTAATCATTGGAAGAATTGTGCGGATTTATTTATAGAAAAAGCGAAACTTTATTTTGGGAAAAATATTATCCTTCATGAGATGTATTTATCCGAGCGTATATTAAGGAAAAATAAATTTGAGACACCTAAAGATATATATGATATTAAAAAGAAAAATAGACTATTAAGAATTTGCTATGAATATATAAAGGAGAAATTGGAACATTATCAACTTGTTAGAATCAAAGAGGATAACTATACAGACTATGATGAGATAGAAACATTGAATCCAGCAAAAAAAAATAAGAATTACATTTCAAGATTTATTAAAGAAGTAGAAAAGTTAAGGGATGGAGAGTCAAAAAGAAAGTATGATATTGCTATTATAATTGTTTCTTATAATGTGGAGGATTATATTAATGAAGCAGTATTATCTGTTATAAATCAAAAAGACTTTTCTGGGAGTTATCAAATTATTATTGTGGATGATGGTTCAATAGATCATACGCAAAAAAGAATTAAAAGTCTATCCCGAAAATATAATAGCATTTCATATAAATTTATTAAAAATAGTGGTACTCCTTCTATACCAAGAAATATAGGATTAGGATTAGCTGATTCGGAATACATTTTATTTTTAGATGGAGATGATACTTTATCAGAGAATGCATTGAATTTGCTTCATTTATATGCTACAAATAATTCAGCAGATCAAGTTATTGGAAAAATGCTTTCATTTAAAAATAACCAATTTACTGACTCATCTAAAGTTGCTTCTAAATTTAAGGAAAGATATGAATTCGAACAATCTATAAGCGAGTCACAACAAATTCATATAAATACACATCCCATTCTATTTCACTATCCCAGTGCTTGCGGTAAATTATTTAAAACAGAATTGATAAAAAATATAAAATTCAAAAGAATAAAATATGGTGAAGATCGATTGTTTGCTGTGGAAGCTTCATTTAAATCCAAGAAAACTATTTTTGTGAATGATTTTGTTTATAACTATAGAACGAGGCAAAACTCGAATAACCTGTCAACTACACAAGAAAAATCTCTTGAAAATATTACAGGATTACGTACCTCAATATCACATATATATGATATTATTAATCTGCATAGATATAGAATTAATAATTATGAGAAGTATTTATTTAAAAATGTGAAATTGAACATTGCGGATATTATGCTGCGGATCAATCAAATCATGAGTTATCCCTTTGATGAAAGAAAAGAAATTCTATTGATATTAAGTGAAATATTGAATATGAATATTGATTATTCCAGAAATATAATACATCTTTACACAATGATTAATTATGTAAAATTAAAGCTTCTTATAGAGAATAAAATTGATGAGCTGTATTACTTTATAGAATATACAGAATCACACACTCAACGATATGATTATGATTTTAATGAAGAATTTATTTTTATCAATAAAAAAGAAAAAATTTACTTGGAATTCACGTATAAAAATGTCTTACAAAGTATTGAGGTTACAGAATATCTAGCTAAAAGCAATTTAGTTAATGAAATTACTGATATGAGAATTGATAAGAACTTGCTTTACATAGAAGGGGTAGCATTCTATAAGAATTTCTCTATTGGTTCTAAAAATGATATCAGTCATGAAATTGTAATTTATCATACAAAATCAAAAAAGGAATATAGAATTAATACTCAATATTTCTTTAATAACTCACTTTCTACCTCTAATGAAAGATATGGTCATGGAGGTTATAAGCTTCAATATGAATTCACTGAACACATTGAGGAAGGACATTATAAATTTTTTATTGAAACTACGTTTTTAAATATAAAAAGAAAAGTCGAATTAACTTTTAATAACAAAAAGGTTTTGTATGGTTTTAAAAACTCGTTTTTTAGTGTGAATAAGTTTAATTGCGAGATTATACCTTTATATAAAAGAAGAACCTTCAGTTTAATATATAAGAAGAATATAAATCTAGTAAAGAGGAAAATTATTTCAAACCTTAGAGCTAAACAGTATTCTTTGAAGCAGATAAAAACGAACAATGGGATTGACGTAAAAAGAAAAATAAAATTAGCGTTAGCTGTACTAACAGAAGAATTTTCGAGGTTAGTTTTTAAGAAAAAAAATATTATCTTAATTGGTGAAAAAAACTGTAACACTGCAAATGATACAGGATATTGGTTTTTTAAGTATTGTAGAGATCTTGGATATCCAGTGTACTATGTTATAAATAAGAATAGCCCAGACTTAACTAAAGTTAAAAGTCTCGGAAATGTAGTTAATTATTATAGCCTAAAACATATTGTCTTATCAATGAATGCGAAATATATACTCAGCAGTGATAATGTTAACATTTTATTGCCATCTAGTATTAAACATTTGCGTAGGCAGCCTAAAAGAATTTTTATACAGCATGGAATTATTCTGACAGGGAAAGTGGATGATATATATCATTACAAAAAAGACTACACAGACTATATAATTTCCAGTAGCAAAATGGAAAAAAATATACTGAAAAATCATTTTGGTTTTAATGATAATAATATTTTGAATTTTGGATTATCTAGATTTGATTCTTTAAAAGATAATGATAGCGGTTCTTTAAGAAGAATCATGATTTCATTTACCTGGAGAAAAGATATTAAAAATGTGACTGATTTAAAGGGGAGTAAATATTATAAATCAATAATCGGATTATTGAATAATAATGAATTTATATCAGTTTTAAAGAAATACAAATTCACTGTCGATTTATGTTTGCACCCTCGAACTTGTGATTTATTAGAATCAGAAATGAATTGGAAGGAGCAATTATCTACATCTCCTCTGGTAAATATCTATAGTTTTAATGATATTGATATTCGAAATCATAT
>Ga0194137_10001309_pt1 | contig 15249 bp, 12 predicted proteins | sample TARM_MetaG_T3_14_FD_134025 | JGI IMG/M metagenome (GOLD analysis project Ga0194137, IMG submission 134025) | Freshwater microbial communities from Pennsylvania, USA, analyzing microbe dynamics in response to fracking - TARM_MetaG_T3_14 (version 2) | ecosystem: Environmental > Aquatic >... | reverse complement strand
GTGGGAGCATTTTTCATCGATACGTGAAATGGCCGATGCCTCGGAAGCGGAACTTGCAGCGCTGCCCGGCATTGGCCCTGCCAAGGCTAAACGAATCCGGTCGGGTCTTGCTGCCATGCGGACTAGGAAAAAATGAGGCCCCGCAACGGCCATTTCCTGCACATACAGTGTGGTGCATGGTGGTCAATACTACTATGAAGATGCAGGCTGTTGTGCCATGAACCGTCCTGTTGCCTAACTGTAGATATGGAGGACATATTCGTTGAATACATGTGACGACGGATCCGCCTGCCGCAAGGGGGTAGCCGAGGTGGATGGCTCCGGCTCCATACTGCGCGCTGATGCACGGTTCTGCGAATTGCTTCGCACCTTGCAGCAAGACTCTTATGGAGCGGGCGGGACTGCTCAGACGCATTGTTTGACCCTCACGGAAGGTAGTCCTCTGCAAACAGCTGTGGAGAGTGGGAAGCCATGGAACGGCATGGCAGGAACTGTCCGTGGCTGTGCTGTGCGGGCATCCTTTTTTCCCCTTCCGCCTCTTTCGTCCGGTGACGGAAAAGGAGGGATTGTCATGCTTGAGCAGGCTGAACCGCCCCGGCAACTGCGGGCAGATATGCTGCGGTTTGCCCGCGGGTTGACGCACGAATTCAACAACACCCTTGCATCCATTCAGGGTTTTGCCGAGATAGCGGCTTCTCTGGTTGTGGACGATTCCCCCATGCAGTCCCGCGCTCTGCAGAATATTCTTCGCGGATGCGAGCATGTCGAGGCTGCCATCCGCACTGCTCGAATCATGGCAGGACGGGCCGAAAGCAGACTGGTGCCGCTCGATTTGGTGCAGACTGTGCGGGCGTGGCTGGATGAGCGAAGGGGCACCCTGCCGGAACGTGTGAGGGTTTCCTTGATTGTGGGAGATACGTCGGGAGAAGACGTCGCCGCCCAAAGCTCCTGCCAGTCTGGGCATCACGCTCTCCTGCACGTGCCTGGTGACAGCCAATTGCTGGGGCTGGCATTGGACGCTCTGTGGGATAATGCCCTGCATGCGTTGTCTGACGGCGGAGAGATTGTAGTGAATGTCTCGAGCCGTGATGACGGAGCCGTGGTTGCACTGGAAGTTCTTGATACCGGCTCAGGTATGACCGCTGAAGTCCTTGCCGACTGTGCAGACCCCTCTTTTACCACACGTGAATCAGAAGGGGCAAAGGGACTCGGGCTGTCTTTGGCGCGAGGAATCGCTTGGCTGCATAATGGGAATTTTTTTGTGGAGTCATCGCCGGAAAAGGGAACGATGGTCCGCCTGCTGTTGCCCCGGTCCGACAGGACAGCAGGGTCTGAAATAGCTACGTACAGGGTAGATGCAGGGATAAGGTAACAATGGCCCGTATTCTTATCATAGAAGATGACGCCCTCTTCAGGGAGATGCTCCTTTCCGCCATGCAGTTGGATGGCCATGAAGCGCAGGGGGCGGGCTCCATGGCGCATGGACGGGATGCTCTCGAAAGACAGCGGTTCGATCTGGTTCTGCTGGATGTGGGCCTGCCGGACGGTAACGGTCTCAGGTTTATTCCTGAAATCTCTGCCGCCGAAGGAGCGCCGGAGATTATCATCATTACCGGCGACGGGCATGCGGATGGTGCTGAGCTGGCCATTACCAGCGGCGCACTCGACTACATCAGCAAGCCGACATCCCTTGCCTCGGTGAGGGAAGCCGTGCAACGCGCTCTGGCTTATCGTAAAGGAGCCTGCCAGCTTACGGAACCCGAACGATTCGGCATTGTGGGCAACAGTGTTTCCATGCAGCGCTGTTTCAGGCTGCTGTCCGAAGCGGCTTCAAGTGAAGCGCCTGTTCTTATTACCGGCGAAACCGGCACTGGAAAAGAGCTTTTTGCCCGTGCCGTGCACCGGAACAGCCAGCGGGCAGCCGGTCCGTTCATTGCTGTAGACTGCGGGGCCATTGCCAAATCGCTCACTGAGAGCGAGCTTTTCGGGCATGCTCGCGGTGCCTTTACAGGCGCCGACCGCCCCCGCGACGGGCTGGTCATGCAGGCACACGGCGGAACGCTTTTCCTTGATGAAGTTGGTGAGCTGGCCATGCCGCAGCAACGGGCTTTCCTGCGTGTGCTGGAAGAACAGCGCTTCAGACCGGTGGGCGGAGGGCGCGAAGTGCATAGCGATTTTCGTCTGGTTGCCGCGACCAACAGGGTTCTTCCTGCCATGGTGCATAAGGGGACATTCAGGGAAGACCTGCTGTTCCGCCTGCAGGCCATGCATATCCACCTGCCTCCGCTACGAGAGCGGATGGATGATCTTTCAGAACTGGTGCGGCATTTTGCGGACAAGGCGTGTCAACGGTATGGTTTTCCGCGGAAGCAGCTCAACAATGCCTTTCTCGGCGAGTTGCTCGCCTATCCGTGGCCGGGCAATGTGCGCGAATTGCTGCATGTTACCGACCAGAGCGTCATTCGCGGGCGTTTTTCCCCTGAACTGCTGCCGGAACATCTGCCGAGCAGTGTGCGTGTAGCCGTGGCACGGTCCCGTGTGGCCGGGGGGCCGGACGAATCCGTTAAAAGATGGTCGGAAAAATACTATCAACTCGGCGAGGAGTCTCCGTTCCGCGACGTGCATGATGCGCCACAGGCCGTTACCTTGCCCTGCGGCGTGCAGAATGAGGGGGAGACACTTGGTGAATGGAAAGCGTTTCGGGATCAGGTGCTGGATGCGGCAGAGCGCACTTATCTTCTCAGACTTCTGGGGCAGACGGGGGGAGATGTCTCCCGAGCCAGCAGGATTGCCGGTGTCTCCCGCCAGAGGCTGTATACCATGCTCCGCAAGCACGGTATAAGCAGGACCTGGCGCATGGATTCAGAGAATGTATGATGTTTAAGTGTAAACTTGATGTTTACATTTTAAATTGTAGTCTCGCATCGCGGTCCGGAATTGGTACAACAATGTCCGGGAGCCCGCGAATATTGTAAGTTTTGCAAGCCCTCTCTTATGGTATGCATTTTGTATCCTTGCAGGATGGCATACAGGAGGGATCACATGCTTAATGATTTATCTCGCATTGTTCATCACGTTGTGCTGAATAGCCATGTTCCTGCCAAGGCGTTGGCAAAGGAAGTGGGGAAGTCGTATTCCACGCTGTTGAGGGAAGTAAATCCATACGATACGGGCGCCAAGCTCGGTGTGGAAACGCTTATGGAAATCATGAGGCAGACCGGCAACGTCGATCCCCTCATCTACATGGCAAGGCAGTTCGGCTATGATCTGGTTCCGGCTCCCGGCAGTGCCGGGTTCCGCAGGCGTGAAAACATGGAGACTGCTCCGCAGGAACAGGCTGCCGTAGGAGCCTGAAGGTGAGGTTATGGGGGGCACATTCAACATTGCTTTGGCACCCAATCGTGTGGTTGTCATGGAAGACGACGCGCTTGTGCGCGAGTTGCTGCAGGTCGTTCTGAAGAAAGGCGGGTATCAGGTGGTGCTCGCCGGAAATGGTATCGAGGGGATGCAGGCCATGCGCAACCATGGCGCTGATCTGGTAATCACCGATCTGTTCATGCCCGAGCAGGATGGTTTGCAGACCATTATGCAGCTGCGTAAGGAGTTTCCGGCGGTGCGCATTGTGGCCATGACTTCGGGAGCAGCTTACCTGAGCCTGTCTAATGCTCGTGAGACAGCGACATTGCTTGGTGCGGACGGTTTTCTTGAAAAGCCCCTGAACCAGACCATGTTGCTGGATATGATGGAAGATTTGCTGGGTACGCCAAGAACGGCGTGATTGCAGCGGCAGCTACAACGCACGGTCGATGATACCACCTGCAAGAACATTCTGTTCCGTATCGTAGACGCAGCATATCTGCCCTGCGGCCGGGGGCGTGCGCGGCGTGTCGAAATGCACGGTCATGGTGCGCACAGATTCGGGACCGGTTTGCATGGTCACGGTCGCCGGGAGCGGCTGTTGCCGGTATCGGATGCGTACAAGCAGTTCGGACGGCCACTTCTCATATGGCACCAGCAGGTTGAGGTCTGTCACCACACATCCGGCTGATGCCAGTGTTTCTTTTTCTCCGACAACCAGCGTGTTTGTCCGGGCGTCCTTGCCCACTACGTAGAGCGGGGCTTTCCATGCAATGCCCAGCCCTTTGCGTTGTCCTTCCGTATATTGCCACAGCCCTTCGTGGGTTCCCACCCGTTCGCCATCCGTCGTGACCATGGGGCCTTTGCCGTGCAGGGCTACCGGTCTGCTGCGCAGAAAGGCTCGGTAGTCGTCATCCGGCACAAAGCAGATTTCCTGACTTTCACTGGGGTAGGGGGGAATGAGTCCCCGTTGCGCCAGATTCGCCTTTACCGCTTCCTTGGTCCACGTACCCAGCGGGAAGACTGCCCGAGCCAGTGCGGCAGGCGAAACCAGCGACAGGAAGTAGCTTTGGTCCTTTGTGGCATCCTCCCCTCGTGAAAGTATGCGCCCGTATGCAGGATGCTCATGTAGCACGGCATAATGACCGGTGGCGATGTGCGTGGCCCCCAGTTTTTCCGCTTCGCGCCACAGTGCGCCGAATTTCATGCGGGCGTTGCAGAGCGCGCAGGGGTTGGGGGTACGCGCCTTGGCATATTCATCCAGAAAGGGGAGCACCACGCACCGTTCAAACTCGTCGTGCAGGTCCACGGCGTGGAAGGGAACATCAAGCTGTTCGCACATGGCGGCAAGTGCCTGCTCGCGTTCTTCGCTGCGGGGCAGAAAATGCGCGTGCAGGGCAATGACGTTATGGCCCTGTTCTTTCAGGGAAAGCAGGGCGAACATGGAATCCGTGCCGCCGCTTATGGCTACCGCAATGGTCATGGTGCGAGTCCTGAATATGGTCTTAAGGGGCCATATGATGGTTTGCTGATGGTTGTTCCGGTCCGGATATTCTAACGGAAACAGGCGGGGAAGCAATGGTGCTTTCCCGCCTGCAGTATATATGAAGGTTTTGCCTGTTACAGTCCGGCGGGGGTGCCGATGGACGGGGTGACCTTTTCCAGTGCGTGCGCAACGGAGTAGATGGTCGCCTCGTCAAAGGCCTTGCCCAGAAGCTGCAGGCCCACGGGCATTCCGCTGTCCTTGCCGAGTCCCACCGGCAGCGACAGGCCGGGCAGCCCCGCAAGGTTCAGCGAGATGGTGTAGATGTCCATGAGGTACATCTTCAGCGGATCATCCGTAAGTTCACCCACCTTCCATGCGGAAACCGGGGATGCAGGTCCGCAGAGCACGTCGCACTGGCTGAGTGCCTTTTCGTAGTCTTCGCGGATGCGGCGGCGTACCTGAGCGGCCTTGCGGTAGTAAGCATCGTAATAGCCGGAAGAAAGCACGTAGGTGCCGAGCATGATGCGGCGCTGCACTTCATCGCCAAAGCCCTTGCTGCGGGATTTCACGTAGATGTCGAGCAGTTCGTCGGCATCGGCATCGCGGTAGCCGTAGCGCACGCCGTCGAAGCGGGCGAGGTTGGAGCTGGCTTCAGCCATGGCCACGATGTAGTACACCGCAATGGCATAGGGAGAATGCGGCAGGGAAACTTCCACCGGTTCGGCACCGAGGTCCTTGAGCTGGTTCAGGGCAGAGGCGCAGGCGGCCTCCACTTCCGGATCAAGCCCCTTGCCCCAGAATTCTGCGGGCAGGCCGATGCGGACACCCTTCAGGCTGTCGCGGCCGAGCGCTGCCAGATAATCGGGCACGGCACGTTCGGAACAGGTGGAATCCTTGGGATCATGGCCGGCAATTACCTGCAGCATGCGGGCGTTGTCTTCCACAGTGCGGGTCATGGGGCCTATCTGGTCCAGCGAGGAACCGTAGGCGACCATGCCGTAGCGGGAAACGCGGCCGTAGGTGGGCTTCATGCCCACGCAGCCGCACAGGGAAGCGGGCTGGCGGATGGAGCCGCCGGTATCCGTACCCAGCGAGCCGAAAGCCTGCGAAGCAGCCACGGATGCTGCGGAACCGCCGGAAGAACCGCCCGGCACGCGGGAAAGATCCCACGGGTTGCGGGTGGGGTGGAAGGCGGAATTTTCGGTGGAAGACCCCATGGCGAATTCGTCCATGTTGGTCTTGCCGATGATGACAGCGCCTGCTTCCTTGAGCTTGCGTACGGCATAGGCATCATAGAACGGCTTGAAGTTGCCCAGAATTTTCGATCCGCAGGTCGTGGTCACGTCTTTGGTGCACAACACGTCCTTCACGGTAACGGGAACGCCCCAGAGAGGCTTGTCTGCATCGGGGCCGGCTGCGTCCATGGCCTTTGCCGTGGCAAGGGCTTCTTCGCGCTGCAGGTTGAGCAGGGCCTGAATCTTGGGCTCGGTCGCGTCAATGCGTGCAAGGCACGAGGACACGGCTTCTTCCGCGGAAACCTCGCGGGCAAGAAGACGGGTGCGGATCTCGGAAAGTGATTTGGTATACAGGTCAGACATTCTACTGAGTCTCCGGCGTATTAGACGATCTTGGGCACGACAAAGAACTGCCCGTCGGTCTGGGGTGCGTTGGAAAGAACGGCATCCCGTTCGGCTGTCTTGGCCGCAACGTCGTCACGCAGGACCGTGCTGTGCATCACGGGGCTGTAGAGCGGCTCAACTTCGCTGGTGTCCAGCTCGTTGAGCGTTTCCATGTAGTTGAGAATGGATTCGAACTGACCGGCAAACAGTGACAGCTTGTCCTCGTCCAGTTCAAGGCGCGCCAGTTTGGCGATTTCTGCTACGCGCTCAGGCGATATTTTCATGGAATGATCTCCTCGTATCCAAAGTTCTCTGCGGGGCTGCCGGAATGCAGGGCGTCCGGTACTCCGCATTGGGCTGGCCGTGAGCGGGACGGTATCAGCCCTTGATTTTCTTCTGATATTCCTCTTCGAGCATCTTCACGCGTTCTTCGTGACGCTGGCGGATCTGCTCCAGCTTCTCGCGGAAGCTGGCAGGATCAAGCGGCTCGAATCCGGCGCTGGAAGGCGTGAACAGGAACATCTTCTGCGAGGCGCGGCCTTCCGGCGTCCAGTGGATGGGAGCAATGCTCCAGTCCATGGCCTGCGCGGTCTGGATGCGCTGGTTCATGTCGTCGGCGGAAACCGCTTCTTCGGGTGAGCCGAGCAGCGAGGCAAAGCGCACGAAGTCGTATCCGAGGCCGACCCAGAGGTCGGGTTTGCCAAGGCCGGATTCATCAAGCGTCTTGGTCAGGTTTGCTGCGGCCGTGGTGGGGGTGAAGGGGTTCCATGAACCGGGGAATACGGCCAGGTTGAAGTAGCGCGTTTCCACGTCTTTGCTGGAAGAAAGTCCCTGCTCCCACAGCGCGGAGCCGAGGAAGACCATGCGTGTTTCCTGATAGAAGAAGAAATGGGGAATGAGGCTCTGCATCTGCTGCCAGCCGTCAGGCAGGAACGCAGCCTGGAAGGGCGGCTTGGGCGGCATGGGGTCGTCCTCACCCGCGCGGCGGCCGGGAACCCTGAGGAATGTGCGCAGGGTCTTGCCCCATGAGGGGGAGTCCTTGGGAGCATAGGCAGCCGTGGCAGTGGTGTTGATGCCAAGTTCGGAGCCGGTTTCCTTGAAAAGGCTGTTCATGCGCATGCCGAACGCTTCGTCGGGATACAGAACTCCATAATTTTCAATACCAAGATCGTTCTTGGCAAATTCGAGCACGGTGCGTACCTGGTCGCGGGGGCTGGAGAAGAAGCGCCATGCCACCTTGCCCTCTTCACCCTGTTCAAGGGTGGAAAGGAAGGTGAAGAAGCTGCGGTCATCAAGCTGGCCCTGTTTTCTGAGCAGGTCCATGGATTCGGTACGCAGGGGGCCGCCGACAACGCTTATGCCCTTGGGCAGGGCTGCGAGCTTCTTTTCCCAGCCTGCAGCTGCGGTGTTGATGATCGTAACGGAAAGATCGTTGCCGGATTTGGCGAGATCCCACTGGGCCACGCCCGCACCGCGCACGATCTTCCAGCCGATGTTGCCGAAGGGGCCGGTCAGGGGCAGCGCAAGGGCTATGCCCTGCGCAGGCTGACCGTATTCCTGCTCAAGAGGACGCAGAATCCGCTCCACAAGCAGCTTGTCGGAAAAATGTCCTGCAAGGCGCAGTCGCTGCAATGCCTGATGTGCCAGCGGCCAGCTTTCGTTGTCCGTGGCGGAACGGCGGGCCTTTTCAAGCAGGATGATGGAATAGGGGAAATCCAGCTCGTTTTCAGGCGTCAGCAGGCCTGCGAGCATGGCAAGCGCTTCAGGTTCGGCAGACTGCAACTGTGCGAACAGGCGGTTTTCCAGTGTGCCTTTGTAGGCCTTGGCATCCGTGCTCTTCGAAGCCTGCTCATACAGGTCGGAAAGGGTCTGCATGGCGCCGTGCGGGTCTTCACCGTCTGTCCATTCCCGGCTGGCGAGCAGCAGGGTGGCTTCCGTGCGCACGGCTCTGGAACGGCCGGAGTCGGCAGAAAGAGCCTGCAGCATGTCCACGGCTTTCTGGCGGGGCAGGTTGAGCATGCACTTGCTGAAGGCGTTGAGCCATTCCGAAGTGTTTTCCGCATCCGGATCAAGGGAACGCCATTTTTCAAGCGCCTCAATCCCGAGGTTGTATTTTTCGTTGGCAATGGTGCTCAGCGAGAAATACTTCCATGCTTCAAGAGTTTCTTCCTGCGAGAGCTGTGGAAGCTGGAGAGTTCTGTCATAGAGGGCTTCCGCTCGCTTGAAATCGCCGTTTGAATAGGCGGTAAACGCCTGTTCGGGCAGCGTCATGTACTGCTCTGCGCCAGACTGCATGGGAGGAGCCACAATCGCTTTCTGGCAACCTGCGAGCAGGGCGAAGACGAACAGCAGACCAAAGACCGCAAGGATCGGCATCCGTGAATGCCGCGTGGTATTCGATTCGGAATATTTTCGCATAATGGGTACCATAATGATAAAGGCCTGATCCGCCAAACGACGAATCAGGCCAAGCTAATCATATACCGTTGCAATTGCAAGAGCGGGTGTCCGCTCCGGCTTGCAGGCTCGTAAGTTTACTTCTTCACTTCGGTGTAGTCTGCGTCGACCACGTCGTCATCTTCCTTGCGGGGGCCACCTGCGGCTCCTGCATCGGCACCGGCTTCGCCGCCCTGTGCACCCTGCGCCTGCTGGGCGTAGAGCTGCTCGGCCAGCTTGTGGGAAGCCTGAGACAGTTCGTCGGTTGCCTTCTTGATGGCGTCTACGTCTTCGCCTTCCATGACCTTTCTGAGCGCTTCGATCTTGCCGTCAATTTCGCTCTTCAGGCCGGCATCCAGCTTGTCGCCGAGGTCGCGGATGGACTTTTCGGCAGAGTAGATCAGGGTGTCCGCCTGGTTGCGAACTTCGATAACCTGCTGCTTTTTCTTGTCTTCGTCAGCATGAGATTCGGCTTCCTTGATAAGGCGCTGGATCTCGTCTTCGGAAAGACCGGAAGAAGCGGTGATGCGGATGGACTGTTCCTTGCCGGTGCCCAGATCCTTGGCGGAAACGTGCACGATGCCGTTGGCGTCGATATCGAAGCTCACTTCAACCTGGGGCATGCCACGGGGTGCCGGGGGAATGCCGGTCAGTTCAAAGCGGCCGAGAGTCATGTTGTCACCTGCCATGGGGCGTTCGCCCTGCATGACATGGATGGACACGGAAGGCTGGTTGTCCGCAGCGGTGGTGAAGGTCTGCGACTTCTTGGTCGGGATGGTGGTGTTGCGTTCAATCAGCTTGGTGAACACGCCGCCGAGGGTTTCGATACCCAGAGACAGCGGGGTCACGTCGAGCAGCAGCACGTCCTTCACGTCACCGGCAAGAATGCCGCCCTGAATTGCGGCGCCCATGGCAACCACTTCATCGGGGTTCACGGAACGGTTGGGTTCCTTGCCGAAGAATTCTGCAACCTTCTTCTGCACCAGCGGCATACGGGTCATACCGCCCACGAGCACCACTTCGTCGATTTCTGCAGCGGTAAGGCCGGCGTCTGCCAGTGCCTTCTTGCAGGGGGCGATGGTGCGGTCGACAAGCTGTTCCACCAGCTTTTCCAGCTTGGCGCGGGAAAGCTTGAGCATAAGGTGCTTGGGGCCGGTCTGGTCGGCAGTGATGAAGGGCAGGTTCACTTCCGCTTCCATGGAAGTGGAAAGGTCCTTCTTGGCCTTTTCAGCTGCTTCCTTCAGACGCTGCAGGGCCATGCGGTCCTTGGACAGGTCGATGCCGTGGTTCTCGCGCTTGAACTCGTCCACCAGATAATTGATGATGGCAAGGTCGAAGTCTTCGCCGCCGAGGAAGGTGTCGCCGTTAGTGGCGCGCACTTCAACAACGTTGTCGCCCACTTCGAGAATGGAAATATCGAAGGTACCGCCGCCGAGGTCGAACACGGCGATCTTCTCGTTGGCCTTCTTGTCAAAGCCGTACGCAAGCGATGCTGCGGTGGGTTCGTTGATGATGCGCTTCACTTCCAGACCGGCGATACGGCCTGCGTCCTTGGTGGCCTGACGCTGGGAGTCGTTGAAGTATGCGGGAACGGTAATGACCGCTTCGGTCACTTCTTCGCCCAGATAGGCTTCAGCGTCTGCCTTCAGCTTGCCGAGGATCATTGCGGAAACTTCGGCAGGGGAGTAGCTGCGGCCTTCGATTTCAACGTGTGCATCGCCGCCGTTGCCGGAAACGATCTTGTAGGGAGAGTGGTCGGCCCAGCGGCCGACTTCGGGAGCATTGAACTGGCGACCCATAAGACGCTTGATGGCGAAAACGGTGCGCTCAGGGTTGGTAACGGCCTGACGCTTGGCGATATCACCGACGAGACGCTCCTTGTCGGTAAAGCCGACTACGGAGGGGGTGGTACGTCCGCCTTCGGGGTTGGTGATACATTTGGGGTCCTTGCCTTCCATGATGTAGACACAGGAGTTGGTAGTTCCAAGGTCAATACCGATGATCTTGCCCATGTGCGATTCCTCCTAACGAGATAGTCACGAAATATGTGTGTAAATTCTGTCTGATATATGAGCCGCTGCCAGTCGGAGCGGCATCGCGTCAGCTTCGGGGAAAAACTAAGTTCGTTTTCCCGAGGGGCAAGGGGGACTGGTGAAATTTTTTACACAAGATGTTGCAACTTGGTGCAATGAAACGTTTTTTCAAATTATATCCTGCACGTCTGTGTAAGAAAAACGGGCGCGGGAAATGCTTCCCGCGCCCGTTTGGTGCGTAATATGCGACAGAAGGCTATGCCTTGCCGGTGGAAATCATGACCTTGGCAGGGCGCAGCAGGCGTTCCTTCAGGCGGTAGCCCTTCTGCATGACCTTCTTGATGCAGCCCTCGGGCGTATCGTGACAGGGCTCCTGACCAATGGCTTCATGGACTTCGGGATTAAAGGCCTCTCCGGTGGCACCTACCTGTATCAGGCCGTGCTGTGCAATGGCGTCGAGAAGCAGCTTCTGGGTCATTTCAACACCGATGAGCATGTCCTTGCAGCCTTCAAGGTTACGTCCGTATTCAATGGCAAGGCCAAGGTTGTCCAGCGTGGGCAGCAGGCTGGAAAGAACGTTTTCCGCTGCGTACTTGGCCTGTTCTTCCTTTTCGCGCTGGATGCGCTTCTTGAAGTTGTCCATTTCTGCCAGCGAGCGCAGGCGTGCTTCGTCGGCGCTGACTTTTTCGTTGCAGGCGGGGCATACGCGTGCCTTGCACAGTGCGACAAGCTCTTCATCCGTCAAATCTATGGTTTCCTGCACGGGAGCGCCGGCTTTGTCCTTTTCGAGCTGCTCTGCTGCTTCCTCGCTCAGTTCAACCTTGTCTTTAACCATGGAAATACTTGCTCCTTGAGAATATGCTATACGGTTCCCTAAGCGGAAAACCGGTCTTTCAGCAGGGTGGATAGGGATTTTGAAATACAGTCCACAACAGGGACGATGGTGCCGTAATCCATGCGCAGGGGGCCTATGACGCTTACAACGCCAAGCGGGGTTTCAACGCCGTAAGGGGCAGAAATGACACTCAGTCCGGCGAAGCTGTCTTCAGCTTCGGGCATGTCCGGTGCAATGGAGACGGAAACGTCCGCGCTGCGCATGGTGTTGTTCAGCAGTTTGAGCAGTCTGGTCCGCTCATCCAGCAGCGCGAGCAGTTCGCGCATGCGTGCGGAATCGGTGAATTCCGCCTTGTCCAGCATGGTCAGGGTGCCTTCTACAAACAGTTGCCGCTCCGCTTCCGCCTCGCCGGAAAAGGCAAGACGGGCAAGGCCGAGTGCACGGGCGCAGAGTTCTTCCAGATGCGCCCCGGTTCTGTGCAGTTCATTCAAAATGCGGCTGCGGGCTTCTGACAGGGTAAGGCCGGTGTAGTGGCTGTTGAGGTAATTGCCGAAGTGGATAAGGTCGTCCGCAGAGACCTTTTCGTCCAGCCTTACCACGCGGTTGCGGATTATGCCGCCGTCCAGAACAAGCACGGCAAGTACCAGCCGGTCTGCAACAAGGGAGAAGTCCACCCGCCGCCAGCGCACGTCGTTGCCGCCCGGCGCGAGCACCAGAGCCACTTCATGCGAGAGCGAGGAAACCAGTGCCGTGGCCTGCTGCAGCATCTGGCTGATTTCCAGCCCCTGTAACGTCATATGATTCAGAATGCTGTCGCGCTCATCGCGGGAGACAGGGCGCATGCGCAGCAGTGAATCAACATACAGGCGGAAAGCTTTTGCTGTAGGGATGCGACCTGCCGATGTGTGGGGCTGTTCCAGATACCCCTTGTCGGTGAGGTCGGCCATGGTGTTGCGCATGCTGGCTGCAGAAAGTTTGAGACGCGAGGTGTTGGCCACGGTTCGAGACCCCACCGGCAGCGCCGTGGTGATATAGGACTCGATGATCGTGGAGAGAACGTCTGTCTCGCGCTGTGCAAGGCTCATGGTGTGCAGCCAGTCCCGTCTGCTTTGTTGCCAAGGGTATGAACACCGGCCGGTGTCCGTCACATCTACCTGTCGAGGGGCCAGCCTTGCCGCATGTGCTTCCGTCTGTTTTTGCGGTGAGACGTTCAGGCAGACCCGCCAAATGAGCGTGAACTGCCGGAGCGGGGCACGGTTGCCGCTTCCCTCAAGACTTGACGGGTAACAACGCCTACCCCCACTGTCAAGGGAAGGGGGGGCTGAAAGAATATCTCTGCAGCGTTATCTTTTTGAAAATATTGAAACTTCAGATGCCCTGTTATGGCTGTGCCGTGAGGGTGCGAACGGCCTCAAGCACTTCCTGCATGTGGGTATCGACCTTTTTCACCGGGCTGAATACCATGCGGACCACGCCCTGCGGGTCGATGATGAAGGTGGAGCGTACAATGCCCATGGACTCCTTGCCGTAGTTCTTTTTGAGCTGGAAGACGCCATAGGCTTTGGCCGCTGTCCGGTCCGGGTCAGAAAGAAGCTCGACACCGAGCTGTTGCTTGACGATGAATCCGGTGATGGCCTTGCAGGAGTCCGGCGACATGCCGACAACCGTTGCATTGCAGGCTTCAAAGTCCGGCAGGAGGGTCGTGAATCCTTGCGCTTCCCGCGTGCAGCCCGGGGTGGAGGCTTTGGGATAGAAGTAGAGCACAAGCCATTTGCCCGCATAATGGGAGAGCGGACGCGGCTCACCCGCTGCATTCACGAGGTTGAAGGCAGGTGCTCTGTCGCCGGAGGCCGGTACGAAGCTTTCGGGTGTGTGCGGTGTCATATCCTTCTCCTTCTCTTTGTCTGAGGCAGGGGGCGAGGTTCTCTGAACTATTGCTGGAAGAGCTGCTGCAGACCCTTGCCCAGTTGTTCCAGAGGATTCTTGGGCTTCTTTTCGTCTTTGCCGCCGTTCTGCTTTTTGGTGCCGGCATCGTCTCCCGTCAGACCGGGGATGGGGAGCAGGTCGCCCAGATTGCTGAACGTGGCTTTGAGCAGGGCCCGCGCATCAAATTCATACAGCGGGGCAGACAGTGCTCCGGTCACGGTAACAGGAATTTTGGGAAGCCCCGTAATGCGCACAACGGCCTTGAAGTCGACTTTGTCCTGATACAGGTCTGCATAGCCGGCTCCGGAGCCTTTGATGTTCGGGGCGACAAGTGCGAGGTCCTTGTTCGTTACGCGACCCGAGCGCACGACATACGTGCCGGAAAGCCGCTCGAAGGACTGCTTGCGCAGGGAATCGTCTGCTTTGTCCACCTTTGAATTCCTGATCTCGCCCTTGACCTTGTCGGGAACGATCTGCACTCCGAGAACCGCTCCGTCAGTGACGGAGAAGGACCCCTTGCCGTTCAGGGTGGAGAGAACTTCCTGCACCGTATCGCCGGTGGCGTAGAGGTTTGTCTGCCAGTTGGCTGTTCCCGTGGCGCGCGGGTCACCCATGAAGGTCGCGGTTATGGGGGCAACCTGCAGGTTCTTTGCGTTCAGTGAGACGCTGGAGCGGGTATCCTTGTTGCGGATGTCCGCAGTGATATCCGCATCGTAGCGGCCTTCAAAAAGGTTGGCGGAACAGGGTGATACCTTGAAAATGCCGTCCTTGGCCGTGACCTTGATATCCATATCCGTCAGGTAGACTTTCTGTACGGTGAATGCGCCGACCTTCAGGGACGCGTCGAGCAACAGCTTGCGCAGAGCCTTGCGGGCTTCCGCGGAGATGAAGGGCTCTTCTCCTGCGGCCTTATCAGCCTCTCCGGCAACGGCAGGCTTGCCGGATTGTGCAGGCGCGGCTTTTGCGGGCTGGGCTGCAGCAGGCTTGTTGTCCTTGGCGGCTGCCTTGGCGGTGCCGGAGCCGGACGTGGCGGTTTTTCCGCTCGTGTCAGGCTTGTCGGCAGTGCTGTTTTGGGCAGGGGCATTGTTTTTGTCCGCTTCGGACGTGTTGTCCTTGGCAGGGGGCGTTTCGTTCTCGGTCTTCCCGTCTGTCGCGAGAGGCATGTAGCGATCTGCATCCAGCGCAGTAACAGCCAGCTCGGCCTTTATTTCCGGCCGTGCAAACTGTCTGATGCGCACTGCGCCACTGAAATTCGTGTCATCGAGCGTGCCGTTGATGTTGGAAAGGGCAACCTGAACGGGGGAGGCGGCAATGGTAAAGCTGAGGGCGGCCTTGTCCAGAACCGAAGCATCAGCGGTTTTCAGCTCGAGCCCAAGAGCCTTGAGCGTATCTCGCAGGGTGCATTCCACAGCCACCTTGCCGTGAAACACGGGAGCTTCAGCCAGAGAAAGCTTGCCGCTGGCACTCATGTCAGCATCATATGCATTGGCAGAGAAACTCCGCACGTTGAATATCTGCTGCATCAGGTCGTAGGACATGGCCCCCTGCTGGCGCAGG
>Ga0194137_10001308_pt1 | contig 15253 bp, 14 predicted proteins | sample TARM_MetaG_T3_14_FD_134025 | JGI IMG/M metagenome (GOLD analysis project Ga0194137, IMG submission 134025) | Freshwater microbial communities from Pennsylvania, USA, analyzing microbe dynamics in response to fracking - TARM_MetaG_T3_14 (version 2) | ecosystem: Environmental > Aquatic >... | reverse complement strand
TTTGCCGAGCTGTACAACCCGCGTAACTGCTACCAGAACTACAATGCAGCCGTTAACCTGACGAGCCGCATCATCTATACCTACATGGGGCCGCTCAAGCCCAACATGCGCAACGTGAACTATGCCACGGCGGGCAAACTCTCGCCGCTGTTCAACGATCCGCTGTTCAAGACCATCGGGTTCGGCACGCGCATTTTCCTCGGCGGCGGCACCGGCTATGTCGTGGGCGCGGGCACACAGCATGTCCCCAATCCCAAGCGTACCGAGCGCGGCCTGCCTCTTTCTGCCGCAGGCACCCTGCAGCTCAAGGGCGACCTCAAAAAGATGAACGCGCGCTACCTGCGCGGTCTGAGCTTCCTCGGCTACGGCTGCACACTCAGCGTGGGCGTGGGCATTCCCATTCCCATCCTGAACGAAGAAATCGCATGGTACACGGGCGTTGACGATTCCGATATCCAGATGCCCGTAAAGGACTATGGACACGATTATCCCAACTGCCTGCCCCGCGTGCTGCAGCATGTGACCTACGAAGACCTCAAGAGCGGCGAAGTGGAGATTCAGGGCAAGAAGGTTGAAACCGTTCCCATGACCAGCTATTCCATGTCGCTGGAAGTGGCCAACACCCTGAAGTCATGGATAGAAAAGGGTGAGTTCCTCCTTTCCGAACCCGTGGAACCCATTCCCGCCTGGTAAGATGACACAGTACCAAACTAAAATTCAGGCCCTTGAGGACTACCTCAGGGGCCTTTGCCGTGAACGCGTCGGTGTTGCCGTTTCGGGCGGGGTGGACAGCCGCCTGCTGGCCTTTACCCTCAGACGCCTGCAGATTCCCTTCACGGCAGTGCATGCCACCGGCCCGCATCTCACCCCTGAAGAAGCAGCCTTTGCCCGCCGCTGGCTGGCTGTTTCCGGCATCCGGCACATGGCCATCCGTTTCGACCCGCTGCAGGTAGCCGATGCGGCCGCCAACGGCAAGGATCGATGCTACCACTGCAAATATGCCCTGTTCCGGGGATTCCGCGACCTGTACGGGAACGATGCCATACTTCTGGAAGGCTCCAATGCAACCGACGGTACCGAATACCGCCCCGGACTGCGCGCCCTTGAGGAGCTGGACATACGCAGCCCCTTCCGGATTGCAGGCATGACCAAGGACGACATACGCCGCCTTGCCGCTGAAAGCGGACTGGACCGGGCCGACCAGCCGTCCCGCCCCTGCCTGATGACACGGTTTGCCTACGGCCTTGCACCGGACGCAGAGACCCTAGCCAGACTGGGGCGCGCGGAGGATGCACTGGCACAGACAGGTCTTTCAGAATACCGCCTGCGCATCCCTGAAACGGGAAAAGCCGTGCTCCAGATTCCTGCCCGACAAAAACCCCTTGCGCACACAGCCCTTGACACGGTAAAGAGCCTGCTCGCAATGGAAGGTTTCAGGGATGCGGAAATCGTTTTCACCGAATCCGTAAGCGGTTACTACGACAGGCCCGACTGAGCGGTCCGACCGCTGGACAAGGCGCCGCATACCGAGTAGTATATTCTATTGATCACAACGTTGAAGGAGACTCGTCATGGCTCAAAAGAAGATTGAACGCAAAAAGGAACTGGACCGCCGCCGCAAGCGCCGCGAAGAACGCATCAAGCAGCGTATCAAGGAAGCCAAGGCCGCCGCAAAGGCCTAGTTCCCCTGCTTTACGGCCGTAGTGATACGGCTGCCTGTTTTGCTATCTCTGTGGCGGTTTCATCAGCACTGCTATGAAACCGCTGCTCAGTTATATCGTGGGCTTGTCCCGTGTTCTTTTTTTGTTGATAGTGGAGGATGCGATGCCCATTTATGAGTATCGTTGTAATGCATGCGAACAGATCTTCGAGGAATGGCAGAAGTCCTTTGAAGACACTCATCCTGACTGCCCTGTCTGCGGCGGTTCTTCCGAACGCGTCATGTCCAACACCACCTTCGTTCTGAAAGGCGGCGGATGGTACGTATCCGAATACGGACGCAACAGTGCAAGTACCCAATCCGACAGTTCGGCAGCTGCTGCCGGCAATGGCGGCACCAACGGCAATGGCGGTAACGGCAGTTCCGACAGTGCAGGTTCCGCACCGGGGTCAGGGGCAACGTCTGCTTCAGGCACCTCCGACGCTGTGGCGTCCGGTGGTACCGCTTCTTAACCATTAAGGCGGCCCAAGGGCTGCCTTTTTTTTGACCGCTGCCGTCCACCGGCGGCGAACTTCAGAACCTGCAACCCGATCGAGAGTCAGCCACCATGATTGATCGCTATACCCGCCCCGAAATGGGTCAGCTCTGGACGCTGGAAAACAAGTTCCGCGTCTGGCTGGAAGTGGAAATTGCCGTGTGCGAGGCATGGCACAGACTCGGCGAGATTGACGCCGAGAGCATGAAGCAAATCCGCGAAAAGGCCGACTTTGATGTGGATCGCATTCTTGAAATCGAAGAGACCACCCGCCACGACGTCATCGCATTTCTGACCGCCGTGGAAGAAAAAGTCGGTCCTGCTGCGCGTTTCATCCACCTTGGCTGCACCTCTTCCGATATTGTGGACACCGCTAACGGCGTGCTCCTCACCCGTGCGGGCGAAATGATCTGCATGGGCTTTGAACGCCTGCTTGAATCGCTCAAGACCCTTGCCTACGCCCACAAGGGCCGCCTGTGCATGGGCCGCACCCACGGCATTCACGCGGAACCCACCAGCTTCGGCCTGAAAATGGCCGGTTTCTACGCAGAATTCTCCCGCCACTACGAGCGTTTCAAACATGCGCTTGACGGCATCCGCGTAGGCAAGATTTCCGGTGCCGTGGGCACCATGGCCATGATTCCCGCAGAAGTGGAAATCATCACCTGCGAACTGCTCGGCCTTGCCGTGGACCCCATTTCCACGCAGGTTATCCAGCGCGACCGCCACGCCCACTTCTTCACCTCGCTTGCGCTTGCAGCCGGTGGTGTCGAACGCCTGTGCGTTGAGCTGCGTCACCTGCAGCGCACCGAGGTGCTTGAAGCGGAAGAAGGCTTCCGCAAGGGCCAGAAGGGGTCTTCCGCCATGCCGCACAAGAAGAACCCCATTTCCGCTGAGAACATGACTGGCCTTTCCCGCCTGGTGCGCACCAACGCCCTTGCCTCCATGGAAAACATGGCCCTGTGGCACGAACGCGACATCAGCCACTCTTCCGTGGAACGCGTGATCATGCCGGACTCCACCATTCTCATGGACTACATCCTGCATCGTCTGGCAGGACTTATCGACAATCTGCGCGTCATTCCCGAAAACATGGACCGCAACCTCATGGGGTCCATGGGCCTGTTCTTCTCGCAGCGCGTTCTGCTCGGACTGGTCGAATCGGGCATGGGACGGCAGGATGCCTACGTCATGGTGCAACGCTGCGCCATGCAGAGCTGGGACACCAAGCAGCTCTTCAAGGATATTGTCTGCGCGGATACTGAAATAACTTCACGACTTACGGCAGAGAAGCTTGAAGAAATATTCGACCCCAGCTATTATCTGCGCCACGAAGATCTCATTTTCAACCGGGTATTCGGTTAACCGGAGCTTTTACAATGCTTGAACTCAAAAAGCGCCTTGCGCGCATTCTCGCTGAAAAATCCTACCGCGAAGGCGATTTTACGCTCGCCTCCGGCAAGAAGAGCGACTACTACTTCGACTGTCGACAGACTGCATTGCACCCTGAAGGCTGCTGGCTCATCGGTCAGCTGTTCTTTGACCTGCTCAAGGACAAAGATATTCACGGCGTGGGCGGCATGACCCTCGGCGCTGACCCGCTTGTCAGCTCCGTGGCTGTCATCTCCCACGAAAAGGGCAAGCCGCTGCCCGCCCTTATCGTGCGCAAGCAGGCCAAGGGCCACGGCACCGGACAGTATGTTGAAGGTCTTGCCAACTTCACCGAAGGCCAGACTGTGTATATGCTTGAAGACGTTGTTACCACGGGGGGTTCCGTCATTACCGCCATCGAACGCATAGAAGCCGCAGGCCTCAAGGTCGCGGGGGTATGCTGCGTGCTCGACAGGCAGGAAGGCGGACGTGAAGCCCTGCAGGCAAAGGGGTACGATCTGGTGTCCATTTTCACCCGCAAAGAACTGGTGGAACTGGCGAACGCTTAGCAAGCATTCGGCGCGCCCGCGACATGCGGGCGCGCTTCTATCGCAAGGACTCTATGCGCTCCGCATTACTCTCGGTTCTGTTTCTGTCCATCGTCATGCTCGCCCTTCCCGTGGCGGGCCCCTGTGCAGACTCTGCAGCAGGCTGGCAAGCCCGCTTTGAAGAGCATCCGGGAATTCCTCCCTCGCTTGTCGCTGTGGACAAGGGAGCGCAGCAGCTCTTTCTGATGGAGCACAGGAGTCCGCTGGCCGTTGCAGCCCAGTACGTCTGTACCACCGGTCAGGTGGTGGGCGACAAGAAGGATGAGGGCGACAAGAAAACGCCGGAAGGCGTGTACTTTGTGCAGCGCCATATTCCCAGCGGCCTTGATTTCGGCCTGTATGGCGGCATGGCCTACACCCTGAACTATCCCAATCCCATGGACCTGCTCCGCAGGAAATCGGGCCACGGGATCTGGGTACACGGCCGAGGCCACAACATTATCCCGCGAGAAACGCAGGGGTGTGTGGCCATGAACAACTCCGACCTGCTGCAGCTTGGACCCAAGCTCAAGCCCGGCACCCCTGTTGTTCTGGCCCAATCCATTGTGGACAAGGCCCCGCAGACCACGGAAGAGAAGAAAATCGCCTCCGCCATCGTCAACATGACCCGCGAATGGGCAACCGCATGGGGCAACCGCGACCCTGTCATGTTCGAATATTACGACGGCGATGCATACACCAAGTCCCGCTCCGGCGATTTTGCCGAGTTCGTGGCGACCAAGACCCGGCTGTTCAACAACCTGCCCTGGATTCTGAACTGGATCGACGATATTTACGTGCTGCAGGGTCCGGACTACTGGGTATCGTGGTTCAAGCAATATTACCGCGCCCCCAACCTTACCGTGCAGGGCTACCGCCGCCTTTACTGGCACAAGGACACGGAAGGTAACCTGCTCATTGCCGGCATGGAATGGGAAAGAGCCGATCTTGACCTTGAACAGGACTTTCTTAAAGCCCAGAAGCCTAGCGTGGACAGTTTTATCGAAGGGTGGCGGACCGCGTGGGAATCTGCTAACCTTAAAAAGTACGCAGAAAGCTATACTGAAACTGCATCACAAGGTACACGCAAGGGTATAGACGCCATCCGCGACCATAAGAAGGGTGTATGGGCGACTGCCAAGCCTAAAAAAGTGCGCCTGACCGACATGCGCTACTCGATTGACAGCAACGGCCTGACCGTTGAAATGGTCCAAAACTACAGCAGTTCCGACGGATTCGGCGACAAGGGCATTAAAACCATTGTGCTGCGCCCCTATGGCATATCCTGGAGAATAGAAAGCGAAGACTGGAGACCGCTCTAGATGAATGAAAAGTACAGCGTATTGTTCATGCGCGATGACACCAAGGTGCACCGGTTCAGAATAAGCCCCATGTGGCTCAAACTCCTGATCTGGATGCAACTTGTGCTGTTGATTTCCACATCGCTGGGAGTGTACGCTGGATATACCTACTGGGACCAGAACGCCGCTCTGCGGAATGAACGTGCAGACCTGCAGCGCGAATTGCGTGCCACACAGGTGCAGCTTGAGCGGCTGGAGAATATTGAACAGATACTGCAGTCCAACGACCCTGAAGAACTGCAGTCTCTCTTCGGCACCATGAGCATTGAAGATTCTTCCAAGGAAAAGCCGACCGTTGATCTTTCTTCCCTGCTGGCAACGGAAGACGTGCAGCTCGTAAGCGTTGAAAACGTCATGCTCAAGCCCGCCGAAGACGGAACCATCCGCCTTTCCTTTGATATCAACAATCTCGACACCGCAAAGACCATTGATGGCATTACCACGCTTTCCATTGTCGGGCGCGACGGACAGGTATTCTCCATCAATGCGGACAGCAAGGATCTGAAGTTCACCATTTCCCGCTTCAAGAAGGTGGTTACCAGCTTCTCCCTGCCGGAAACGACAACGCTCAAGGACCTGTATGCCCTGCGCATAGCCATCAATACGGACAACAAGACCGTGCTGAAGGACCTGTTCCCCATAGAATCCATTCTACAGTAATATTTTCCCGCACCAAAACAAGAGAGCCGGTCCAGCGACCGGCTCTCTTTTGTATTTCATCAGGTGCGGAACAGACTGATGCTCTCCATTTCCGCGATGGTGCAATCGCGCAGCGCGGCGCAAGACAGAGCTACACCACGGCGATGGAGTCGCCCGGCTTGAGCGTGCCGCCGGACAGGATGCGCACGAATACGCCCTCCGTCGGCATAATGCAGTACCCCACGGTCTTGTGGATATTACACTTGGAATGACACTTCTTGCCGATCTGGGTGATTTCCATCTCCACGCCGTCTCCTGCGCGCAGCTTGGTCCCCACCAGAAGTCTGGCAAGAGGAATGCCCCGCACAAGCAGGTTTTCCGCAAAATCACCGTCAGACAGCGAAGGCATTTTCTCGCGCATGGGGTCCACACTTTCTACCGCCAGCAGGCTGACCTGTCTGCCGGTGCCGCCATGCACATCGCCTACGATGCCGAAGTCCTTTTCAAGCGTAACGCTCTGCACAGGCACTTTCTTCTCACCCGTCCGCGTGCTGGTGCACACAGCCACGATGGTTCCGTTCATGAGTAACCTCCGTCAGTATGTATGGAGCATGCCTCATCGGAAGAATCCTGACAAGTTCAGTCAGACTTAGTGCCGGTCACGCACAAAGCGGCATCACACAAGGTGCAGATAGCTGGAAAGATCGCGTATGCCGAGCGCTCTGCAATCCACATACAACCCCGCATATTCCTCGTAGGTTCGCGGCTTGCCGAAGACGTTGTACAAGGTGGATGCACTACCGAACGGCAGTTGGTGGAATGCCGCAACCTGAGGATGCAGGGGCAGCTCGAATTCCGGATACGGGTCCTGAAAAGCGCCGGTCAGCACGTCCGGCAGCGGAGCAAAGCCCAGATGGGCCAATACGCCTTCCGTCACTTGCAGGACAAGCCGCCTGTTGGGATGATTGATGGTATTGAACAGCTTCTCCGACCTGAACAGATCCAGAATCAGATCCACCGTGTGCACCACGCAGCCCTGCTCCTTCTCGCGCTCGCGGCGGACGGAATCTTCGAACAACCCTGCCAGATCATGCTTTGCGGCAATGTCCGTATGCATGCATATATAGAGAATCTCTTTCTTCTCAAGCCCCATGTCCACAAGCCGGTCCAGAAAGATATCGCCGAATTCGATGGGGCTTTTGTTGGTCCAGAACGGCCAGTAGCCCTTGAACAGCATATTGGGAATGGCGGCGGTGACCGCTGCAGGGTTCACCCGCGCCAGAAGGGCGGCGGAGGCATGATCATCCCATTTTTCACCCAGCGGCTGATAGAGAAACAGGGAGCACTGCTGCAACTGGGCATCCGGAATATCTTCACGCAGATAGTTGGTGTATTTGACGATCTCGAACTCCTGCCCGAACTGCGGATGCAGCATGAGCAGCTTGCGGAGCGGATCTCCCTGACAGTTTGCGTGGATGATACACAGTTTTCTGGACATGGTGTGCTTCAATACCCTCAGGCTGCTCCGTATTCAAGTCCGGCAGCGACAGATTCCTCTGGCTCCGTCATGTCCATCGGTCTTTCACGCCCCTGCGCATGCGGCACGCGGGGCATGCACCAGCGCTCCGGCATAACCGACAACCTTGTCCATGTCCCCGCTCACCTCGCCAGATGTGGCATAGCGGGTGATAGATGCGCGGTCTGCCCCGAGCAGCCTGCAGGCAACCAGCCCCGCTGTCATGGGCAATACACCGCACATGGTTATCCCATGTTCACGGACTGTGCTGTACAGCCCTTCGGGATCAAGGGATTCAATCATGGCAAGGGCGAGCAGGTCATTGCGTCTGGCCTCTTCATGCGAAACGTAGTGGCTCATGTCCGTGCTGACAACCATGGTCACGGGTGCTCCGTGCGCCTGTATGCACCGCGCAAGCGCAGCGCCGCAACGGGCAAGCACTTCGGGAGAGGGTGAAGCTATGGCAATGGGTACGATTTTTACATCAGGCCTTGCTACCTGAAGAAACGGCAGAATAACCTCTAGGGAATGCTCATACAGATGCGCGGCGGTATCCAGAGAGAACACAGGATCGGATTTGACGAGACAGGCAGCAAAATCGCTATCCACCGGTACACTGCCGAGGGGACTGAGCCATTCTCCGCCCGGCCACACGGCAACAGCCTCACCCCTGCCGGTATGGTTGGGACCAAGCAGAATGACCGTTTCGGCCAGCCGTGCCGCGCCGAGGGTCTGGCCGGCCACGGCACCGGAATAGACGTAGCCCGCGTGGGGAACCATGGCGAGCAAGGTTGGGGCATCGCCACATGGGGCGGCACTCTCCCGTTCTTTCTCTGTCCGCTGGCCCGCGGCCAGAAATGTCTCTATCTGCTGCCGGAGAACCACGGGATCACCCGTGTAGAATTGCCCCGCCACAACGGGACGCCTGATGGTGTGCGAGGGGTGCACCATAACCGCAACCTCCTGAACGGGGCAGGCAGTACGATGGGTTACAGCCTGCCGGTGGGAGAGAACTTGGATGCGCCTTCCGTCAGATCATAGGTGCGCAACTCGGAAGCCGCCATGCGGCCATACAGCGAATTGGGGCTGTTGTCGCGCAGTTCGGTGAGAATAGAACGCCACTTGTCCAGATTCGCATTCTTCTTGTAAAGCCCTGCAATACGGTACTGCATGCCGGGGTAATCCGGATCGCCCGGCTTCAGGTCCTGCATGTATTCCCGCGCCCAGTCCAGCGCTTCCTTGACCCTGCCGGTACGTTCCGTAATGTCCATCATGGACCCGAGCAGGTCCTTTATTTTCTGGGGGTCAGCCTTTTCGGGATTACGCTTGGCAATATCCCTGAAGTCCGTCAGAGCCTGCTTGGCATGACGGTAAGCGGTTTCCCAGTCTTCCTTGCGTTCGGCCTCGCGGCTGAGGAAGAAGAGGGTATATGCTTCCTGATCAAGCGGCACGTCCTGCACCTTGGAAAGGGCCGCCCACATGGGAGCCGCCTTGTCATGTTCGCCCATGTTTTCGTGCGCAAGGGCCAGCGCATAGTCAAGCTGCTGTTTGCTTGCGGGGTTCAGGTCCCACAGCTCGATACGCTGCGCGAGCTTGATCACATCTTCCCAGCGCTCGTTATCCAGATAAATGCTCAGGGCAAGATTCAGTGCCATCTCAGACGTTTCCGGAATCTTCAGACCGAGGAAGAAGGGATCGATCACCTCAAGCGCCTTGGAAGGCTGCTTCTGCTTCCAGTAGGAAAGGCCCAGCGCAATGCGGCTGTCCGGCGCCAGTTCCGTGTCCTGCCCTCGCACAATGGGGAACTGATCCCATATCTGCAGAATGCGTTCGTAGTTGCCCTCGCGGATATTGTCCGCAACCATGACGTTGAACGCCTTCATGGCCACCTCTTTCACGCGCCCTGTCAGTTCGTGACCGGGATGCTGCTTGATGAAGGCGGAAGCCGTGGTGAGCGCCTCCGGATACTGCTTGTTCCAGAGATACCACATGGCCTTCTTCAGACGGGCAAGAGGTACGAGAGCACTGTCCGGATGATCTTCTATGATCTTGGAATAAATCTGCAACGGGCGCAGATTGTAGGGCCGGTCGAATACGGAGAACATGTCCGTAAGGCTGGGCTTGTCATATACGCCCTCTTCCGCCAGACGCATCAGCGAGATGAGGCCGCCGTCGCGGGCGGGGAACTTGCGGGCGGCTTCTTCATACACCTCGCGGGCGGCGTCCTTGTCGCGCATTTCCACATACAGGTCGCCAAGACGGGCCAGAATCATGTCTGCCTCGTCTCCGTCCGGATCAATGTTATAGTAGGTCCAGTAAGTCGTGCGGGCCTTATCGAACTTCTTCATCCGATATTCCACGTCACCCATCTGGCTCAGGAACGGCGGATATTCAAGGTAGAAACGCGGCCAGCGTTTTTCCACGTAGTCCACAACCTGATAGGCCTGCTCGTAGAATCCGAGGCTGTACAGAGCCCGCGCCAGCCCGACACCGGCTTCGCGCACGAACTTGGAGTCGGGATAGTTCTGCACCACGTATTGGAAGTTGTCTGCCGCCTTCTGCCACTCGCCCTTGTTGAAATAGTAATCACCCCAGTAATAATAGGTCAGGGGGATGAGATCGCTGTTCGGGTAGTTCTTGCGCAGAATATTGAAATAGGCCTCGGCCTCGCGCACGTTGCCAATCTTCATGTTCGTCATGCCCAGACGCAGCAGGTGCGTGGGAACCGTGTCCGCCTTGAGGTTGAAGTTCATGGCCTCGGTGGTGGACTGAATAATCTTTTCGTAATTGGCCAGCAAATCATCCTTGCCGACCGCATAGGTGGCATCCGCAATGCCGTTCAACGCTGCGGCCCGCTGCTCGTCCGTCAGTTTGGGCATGCGCTTGAGCGCCTTGAATTGCTCCAGAGCCGAAGCGGCTTCGTCGTTATTCAAAGCAGCCTGCGCCTGAAAGAGCAGGTCCTGCGGATCGGGCGGCGGGGGAATGGGGTTGCCGTCCTTATCCACATAGACCACCTTGGGTTCCGGCGGAGCAGGCTTGTTGCTCACCACCTCTTCAAGCTGGGGTTTGGGCACTTCCACCGGCTGGGGAGCTACTTTGGGTTCAGAGGCATCGGCAAAGGCCGGTTGCAGATCAGGATATTCAGGTGCCGGCGGCACCTGCTTGCTGACCGTAAAGCGGTCTGCACCCGCACCGGCTACAGGAACAGATGGAACCGGCTGAAAAGGCTGGACAGATTGCGGAGTCTGCGGCTGCACAGCACCGGAAGCCGAGGCATTTCCGGAAACAGCAACCGGTGCCGCTGGCTGGGCAGAACGGGGTGTATCCGGCGCACGCCGGACCGTAGTTACCTGGCCGGGAGGAGCCACTTTGGCCCGCACGGCAAATTCCGGCCCCTGCGGCACGGTCTGAATGCCCGTAGCTGGCAGCGTCGGCACTGGGGCAGCTGTGCCTGCCTGAGAACCGGCAGGCGTAACGGCAGGCAATGCCGTGCCGGACGAATTGGTTCCGCCCTTGGCATCCTTCTGCTGTACTGGCGGCTTGGCAGCGGTTTTCTTGCCGGTTCTGGCTTCTTCCAGCGCTTTTTCCTTGGCCAGCCGTTCGTTTTCTGCCTGTATCTGCCGCTCAGCCTGTTCACGGGCCAGCTTGTCAGCCTTTTCCCGCTCCATGGCCTGTTTGGCTTCCTGAATTTTGCGGGCAATGGCAATGGCTTCCTGCGGCATATCCTGAGAGGCTTCATTACGCCACGCTTCAGGTGCCTTGGAAACACGGGCGCGTATGCCGCCATCCGCATTGGGCATTGGCGAGTCTACCACGACCGGTGCGGGCGGACGAATCTGCTCTTTCCAGTCTTCGGGGCCGCCCGTGTTTATGCGGGAACGATAGGTATAAGGTACGGCAAAAAAAGGACGTTCCGGCGGCGAGCTCACCTTGGGAGCAGGCTGGGCCGGTACGAGCACCATCGGAGTCTGGGGTTCTGCGTTCTCTGTCGGGGACGCAGGCGTTTCCTGAAGCACGGTTGCATTCAGAGGGGGCGGCAGCACCTTGTCGAGAGAACGCGTGCCCGGTTTTTCGACTACGGGTGTTTTCTGACCGCGCACGGGCATTTCCACCCTCTTGAGCGCGTCAAGAGGAGAGGCGGCGGGGGTGGAGTTTGCAGCGGGCTGTGCCGGTTTCGCAGTCGGGGCTGCAGCGGCCTGCGTTGCCGGAGCCTGAACAGCAGGAGTCCGGTCGGCAGATGCCTGACCAGCAGGGGGCACAGCTGCGGGAGTTGGAGCGGTCGTATCCGGAGTCTTATCCGGGGTCGTATCCGGGGTTGCCGCAGGCTGCACCGGCGTATCCTTGCGCGGTTTCCAGCGGGCACCGATGGGGTCGCGGAACAGATCCACAACAATTTTATTGCCGCTGACCGTGGTGGAAATATAGCCGAACGCGGCAGTCTTGGTGGGAATGGTAACAGTGCGGCCGCTGCCGGAGGGTCTGCCAAGCAGCTTGGCGCCGCCCAGCGGCTTGACCGGAGTCTGCGCCTTCAGCTGCCCTGCGGCATCCGCAGGCAGTGTGAGCGTGAGTGTCTGCTTGCCCGTTCTTTCAAGCGAATAGCCGTCTGCCGGTCTGTCGAGCACCAATACCAGACGTTCCTTGTCCGGATGGGCACCCCAGTACCAAGTCAGGGCCATGGCAGGACCGGCGGTTGCCAGCCAGATCCCGCATGCCGCAAGAAGAGACCAGAACATTCTGGTGGCAGCTATACGACTCACTCCGGATTTAAATGCAAGTTGCATGCAATACTAAGAATATGCCTGTTACCACAGTGTGCCGCCCTTGCGGCGTATCCGGCTTCCCGGTCTGATCTTATCGGATAACTTTCGGGAATACTTGATGATAGCTAATCGAGTTTTTTCTTTTTGAGCTTTTCGATCAGGGTTGTGCGTTTTACGCCCAGAATCTCGGCCGCCTGATTCTTGACTCCGTCAGCCATATCAAGTGCTTCCAGCAGCAACTTTTCTTCCGCCAGATCAAGGAATTCCTTGAGGCCTAGGCCATGCTCACGCAGATGCTCGATGCGGGGCCATACAAAGCCCTGCTGCACGGCTGCGGCAGCCTGTGACGGTTCCGGCGGTTCCGGCAGGGTAACGATATCGCCCACGTCATCAAGAATCTTGGCCGGAAGGTCAGAGGGCTGCACCAGATCTTCGTCGCACAGGATGCTGAGCCGCTCCATGAAGTTCTCAAGCTCGCGCACGTTGCCGGGCCAGCGGTAGGCGGCAAGCACCTTGCGGGTATCTTCGGCCAGACAGAGCTTTACGCGCCCCTTGCGTTCACAGAACTTTTCAAGAAAATATTCGGCCAGAACCAGAATATCCCCGCCACGGTCCCGCAGCGAGGGAAGATGCATGGGAATAACGTTCAGACGGTAAAAAAGATCCTCGCGGAAGCGGCCTGCCCGCACCTCTTCTTCGAGGTCGCGGTTGGTGGCCGCAACAATGCGCACATCCACCTTTTTGGTGCATGTGCCGCCTACACGCTCTATCTCTTTTTCCTGCAGCACGCGCAGAATCTTCACCTGCAGAGGCAGATCCATTTCCCCGATTTCATCAAGGAAGATGGTGCCGCCGTCCGCCATTTCAAACCGCCCCGGGCGGCTTCGGATGGCATGGGTGAAGGCTCCCTTCTCATGGCCGAAGAGTTCCGATTCCAGAAGCTCCTTGGGAATGGCGCCGCAGTTGATGGGCACAAAGGGAGCCTGATGCCGGAGACTGTTGGAATGCAATGCCCGCACGAGCAGTTCCTTGCCGGTACCGGACTCGCCGGTGACAAGAACAGTGCTGTCGGTAGGAGCTACTTTTGCGAGAACTTTGAAGACTTCCAGCAGGGAAGTGGATTGGCCGATGATGCCGGTGGTTTTGAGGTCCATTGCCCCTCCGCTTTCGATACTGCCCGTGCAAACAGGGTACGAGCAAGAATATCCTGACTACATAGTGCACATGAGTGTCAAGAATATGACACAAAGTCAACTATAATATAGACAATATCTAAAAAAAAACCGCACCTTTCGGCGCAGCTTTCCGTATCCCCCACTCCCCGGCTCAAACCTGTTCACGGGCGGCTTACGCCACCTCGTCAATAAAGTTACCGATAAGCTCCATCTGTGACCGAATGGCCCGCACATTGGCGGCATATGCGTTCTCATCACGGATCATGTTTACCGTCTCATGCACGTAGTCCGTATTTGAGCCTTCCACCACTTCCTGCACTGCCATATCGCCGCCCTGCTGCGTATACGACACATCCTCATACCGCACCGCAGGACCGGCAGACGTATCCTGCCGCACCTCGGAAACCTGCACCCCCTGCCCTTCCGGTCCGGTTTCAAGCAGCACGTCGCTGGACTTGTAGCCGTCCGTATTGGCATTGGCCACATCGTTGGCGGTTGCCTGCTGGCTGAGCGCAATGGCATCCAGCGCGGATATGTTGGCATCAATACGCATAGGGTTCCTCACATGACAACACTATAACCACCATGAAAAGCAAAGTCACCTCACATTAATCATCGGCAGAATGTTTGACTTAACAAAAAGAGTTACTATTAATTTTTATAGCGGGAAATAACAAAGGATATTGGAAGACGACATACAGATCCAAGCGGCATACCGTTTCGTACATAGGCATGACAACAACCTGATTCTGAAGCGGATGCCACAGGAGTTCGACATGAATATCGCCATCTGGTTGAAAATTCTCATGCCTGTTCTGGTCATCATGCTGCTGGTTGTCGCCGGGGACGCCATGGCAGCAGGAGACTGGAAAACCTTTGTAAAGCCGGACAAGGAAGAGCTCAGAGCCCGCCTGACGAGCATGCAGTTCCAAGTGACGCAGGAGGAGGGAACCGAGCCGCCTTTCAAAAATGAATACGCAGACAACCACCATGAAGGTATTTATGTTGATGTCGTTTCCGGCGAGCCTCTGTTCAGTTCGACGCATAAATACGATTCCGGTACAGGCTGGCCGAGTTTCTGGCAGCCTCTGGCACCGGAGAACATTGTGGAACGAGAGGACAGACGTTTGTTTTCCACCCGAACGGAAGTGCGCAGCAAGCATGCTGATTCGCACCTCGGCCATGTATTCAATGACGGACCTCCCCCCACGGGCCTGCGATACTGCATGAATTCCGCAGCAATGCGCTTCATTCCCAAGGAAGATCTGGTCAAGGAAGGATATGGCGAATTTCTGCCCATTTTCGGAGAGCGGTAATATGGCGGATAGCGAGCCGTCACAGGAAGTCATGAGCAAAGGGCCGGACGGGGTGTCCGGCCCTTTATTATGCGCAAAGCACCCGATACCACAAAACAAGCATCCCGCCCGCAGCAGCGTCGGCAGACTTGGCGTTGACTCGACAGACGCTCAACCGTAATATCCCGCATCCCACACAGGCAGGCAGTATGCGTCCATCATCATCTTTCAGGCAGATCGGTGCCCTTCTTTGTCGTGTCATTCTGGTGGTATGCCTGTGCTCTTCCGTTCCCTCCGCAGTGCATGCAAGCGGACAGGGTTCGCAGAATACACCGACACAGCTCCGCGTGGGAT
>Ga0194137_10001307_pt1 | contig 15257 bp, 15 predicted proteins | sample TARM_MetaG_T3_14_FD_134025 | JGI IMG/M metagenome (GOLD analysis project Ga0194137, IMG submission 134025) | Freshwater microbial communities from Pennsylvania, USA, analyzing microbe dynamics in response to fracking - TARM_MetaG_T3_14 (version 2) | ecosystem: Environmental > Aquatic >... | reverse complement strand
GGTTCGAATCCTTCTCCCTCCACCAATTAATAATATATATGCGGGTGTGGCGGAATTGGCAGACGCACTAGACTTAGGATCTAGCGGGCGACCGTGGGGGTTCAAGTCCCTCCACCCGCACCACAACTAAACCATAGATAATATCTATGGTTTTAATTTTAGTTTTTTGACTCTTAACCAGCTGGTGTTGGTGAAGTGAAACCGTTGTAACTTCTGAAAGTATAAATAGGACAGTGCTTATGCTAATATTATTATACTTTAGTCATTCTCATAAGTGTAATCAAGTTCACATAATATCAGTACTGATGACTTACATTAAAAAAACCTCTTGTCTATATATAGAAAAGAGGTTTTTTATAGTTTACATTATTTTTTATTTTTTTCATTCATAATAGCGCGGATTTTTAATGGAAGTGAGAATAAATTGATGAAACCTTCAGCATCTTTTTGGTTGTATACTTCGTCTGCTCCAAATGTAACAAACTCTTCGTTATATAGTGAGTACGGAGATGCTGCACCTACCACTGTACAATTCCCTTTATAAAGTTTAACTTTTACTTTACCTGTTACAGTTTGTGAAAGACTATCTACAAACTTATCAAGAGCTTCTCGTAAAGGCGTAAACCAAAGTCCATCGTAAACAAGCTGACCATATTTTTCTGAAACTGTCTTCTTAAAGCTCATAGTCATTCTATCCAATGTCAGTTTTTCTAAACTTCTGTGGGCTTGGAATAACACTGTTCCACCTGGAGTTTCATAAACTCCTCTAGATTTCATACCAACTAAACGATTTTCGATAATATCGATTACGCCAACTCCGTTAGCTCCAGCGATTTTATTTAAGGTTTCAACAATAGCTAATGGTGATAATTTCTCACTGTTAACAGCAACTGGTATACCATTTTTGAATTCAACTTCAACATAAGTTGGTTTATCAGGAGCCTTTTCTGGCGAAACTGTAAGCATGTAGATGTCAGTATCATGCTCATTCCAAGGATCTTCTAAATTACCACCTTCATGGCTCAAATGCCAAACGTTTTGGTCTCTACTATAAATATTTTTCTTAGTTACAGTTATAGGAATATTATTTTTTGTTGCGTAATCGATACAATCTTCTCTAGATTTTAAATCCCAGATTCTCCAAGGTGCAATAATTTTTAAACTCGGATTTAAAGCCTTAATTGTAGCTTCGAAACGAACTTGGTCATTACCTTTTCCAGTAGCTCCGTGAGATATAGCAACTGCACCTTCTTTTTCAGCAATTTCTACAAGCTTTTGAGCAATAAGTGGTCTTGCGAAGGAAGTACCTAAAAGATAGTCATCTTCATACGTTGCCCCTGCCTTTAATGTTGGAAATATATAATCAGAAACGAACTCTTCTTTTGCATCTATAACATATGCCTTTATAGCACCAGTTTTTAGAGCTTTCTCCTCTACTTGACTATAGTCATCGCCTTGTCCGCAATCTACACAAACCGCGATTACCTCATAGGAGTAAGTATTTTCTAACCATTTTAAAATAACGGATGTATCTAGACCTCCGGAATATGCTAATACAACTTTTTCTTTACTCATATTAATAATCCCCCTAATTAAATGTTTATACTATATAATTATAGACAAATGTGCATAATTATGCAATACCAATTAATACAATCTAAGCACAAAATTTTCTATTAAGAATATTATATTATAAAAATAACTAAAGAGGGTTTTTTTATGACAATTACCCATAAAAAAACTAAAATAAGTTTATTGTTTTTCTTTATTCTACTTGCAATAGTATTATTAGAGGGACCCCTATTTGAAAAGGACGACACAAGTCTCTTATTTTTTTACTTAATACTATTAATAATATTTAGTAGACACTATACAAGATGATTAGGTAGGCACTAGTCATCTTGTTATATTAGACATAGAAAAATATAAATATAAAGTTCTTTCAAGTTAGTGTATGAAATTCTATGATTTTATCTCTATTGGTTATACTAAGAGTAGTTTAGGGACGCCTAGTATAATTAAAATAATGAGGTAGATAAACTAAATGAGTTACTAAAGGTAAAAAATGGTTATTAACGCTTGAGAAAAACTCAAAGCGTGGTAGTCAACATCTTCTTGAGCAGTTGTATGATGGAGAAGACAAGGGCGTCTATACATATAAAGAACGAATCTTAAATCTTGATACTAGAAGTCAGGAGGCTCTTAACGAAATAATGAGTGAGGAGCATGAACATCTTAAAGAGTTTAATGAAATTATGAAAAAGGAAAGAGACAAGAACTAATAATTAGAACTAATTAATAGTAGATATATCAGAGATTGTCTGTCTCTGATTTTTTATTTATTATCCTATGGGAATTTGTTAAATAGTTATATATAATTGGTATATAACTATTACTTGGAAAGAGAGATAAATAATGGGTATAAATAGAAATAAATTTAGTTACGTAATGTTTAGTTGTATAACTATGGTAGTGGGGCTGGTCTCCCGTAAGTTATATAATCTACTTCCCTATTGGATGAATATGTATTTAGGTGATGCCCTTTGGGCATTGATGGTATTTTTTCTAATAGGAGCTATACTTAACAAAGAGTCCACAACTAATGTAATGCTAGTTACTTGGGTATTTTGTATAATAATTGAGTTGAGTCAACTGTATCAGGCACAATGGATTAATGAAATAAGGAACACTTTACTAGGAGGACTTGTTTTAGGCTATGGCTTTCTATGGAATGATATTATAGCATATTCAATTGGGACTATATTAGGTGTGAAGATAGAGAAGTTGATACTGAATGACAATGTTAAATAACATAAGTTTATAATTTGATGAGATCGAGGTAAATTCCGCCATAGAGAGTAAGTACATATTTTAATGTTAAATATAAAAGGTGGTGCAGTATGGGATATGAAGGTAAGATTGTAATTGTTACAGGGTCGGGACAAGGTATTGGGAAGTCGATTGCTAGTCTATTCGCTTCTGAAGGAGCTAAAGTTATAATCGCAGAAAAGAATGAACATCTAGGTATAACTACTGAAACCACTATAAGAAATTTAGGAGGATATGCCAGATTCTATAAATGTGATGTTAGTAATCCGGAAGATATTATCAGTTTAGTTGAGGAAATCGAGAAAGTTTATCTAAAAATAGATATACTGATAAATAATGCAGGTATATCTAAATGGAAGTCACCCTATGATATTGGTATAGCCGAATGGGATAGTATAATTAACACTAATCTAAGAAGTGTTTTTTTATGTTCCCGGGAAGTTGCTAAAGTAATGAAACATAATAATGGCGGGTCAATAGTTAATATTGCTTCAACTAGGGCATTTATGTCGGAGTCTAATAGTGAGGCATATGCTGCCTCAAAGGGAGGAATGATCTCCTTAACCCATGCCTTAGCATCATCCTTAGCAAAGGACAAAATAAGGGTTAATGCCATAAGCCCTGGGTGGATAGAAATAAATGATTATGAGGGGCTAAGACCTATAGATTATGAACAGCATCTATCGCTTAGAGTTGGCATACCAGAGGATGTGGCGAGAGCCTGTCTATTCTTAACAAGTGAAGGAAATGAATTTATAAATGGTACAAACCTAGTAATTGATGGCGGTATGACAAAAAAAATGATATATGAACCATAGTACTTATGATACGTATTAACCATATATATTTATATATCTAAGTGGTATAATTAAATTGCTATATTTTGTAAGAATAGTTTATACTATAATTATAAGATTATCAAAAATAAAAAAATAGAGGTTTTATTTAATATTTATTGAAATAGAATATAGTATTCAGTATGAATTTTAACTTAAGAGGTGTTAGCATGGACGATTTAATGAGGATTTTCTTAAATATTAGGGTAAGAGATATATTAGATATTGCTATAGTTGCATTTGCATTCTATAAGTTATACATGCTTATAAGGGAAACTAGAGCAGAGCAATTGATTAAAGGTATTATTGTTTTATTATTGGCAACTCAAATAAGCGAGTGGCTACAACTCTACGTTATAAACTGGATTTTAAGAAATACAATGACTGTAGGATTAATAGCTCTATTAATTGTATTTCAACCTGAGCTACGGAGAGCCCTTGAATACATTGGAAGGACAAAGTTTCTTACTAAGTCCATAGTAGATATAGAATATGAAGAATTAAATATGGTTGCAGAGGAAATAGTAGAGGCAGTGGCATCCTTATCAAGACAGAAGATAGGAGCCCTTATCGTACTTGAAAAGGAAACAGGACTGAATGAAGTAGTTGAAACGGGAACAATAATTAATGGTAAAGTATCTAGGGCCTTATTGATAAATATTTTTATGCCAAATACACCACTACATGATGGTGCACTACTCATTAGAAAGGCTTCTGTATTGGCAGCCGGTTGTTTTTTACCTTTAACAGAAAATCCAAATTTAAGCAAGGAATTGGGAACTAGACATCGGGCTGGTTTGGGCATAACAGAAAGATCTGATTCTATAGTAGTAATAGTATCTGAAGAGACAGGGACAATTTCGGTTGCAGAAAATGGTAAATTAACTAGATTTCTAGACATTGTTACGTTAAGAGTACGTCTCATTAATAGTTTCAGAGTAGTTGAAAGCAGACAATGGAATTTCCTTAAGTTTAAAAGGGGGGGGAAGGATGAATAAACCATACAAGAGAAATTTACCTCCTAAAATAATAGCTATTTTATTTTCTTTGCTATTATGGGTATATGTTATGAGTGCTATAAATCCTAGAATTACCAGTGATATATCAAATGTGCCTATCCAGTTAATTAATCTGGATGAGGTTAGACAGCAAGGATTGGTCATTGTTGGGGATGAGGATTACAATATAAGTGCTAGGTTGAATGGTAGAAGGGATGAAGTTCAGCGAATTACACGAAAAGAAATCGTTGCCAAGGCTGATTTGAAGGGTTATAGAGTGGGTACGAATAATATTCCAGTTGAGGTATTTGTTGATGGACAAGTAGATGTAGAATTTTCTCCTAAATTTATTACTGTAGAACTTGAGGAAATTGTAAAGCGTCAAAAGAATGTTGAGATAGTTATTGAAGGTAACCCGGCAGATGGGTTCATAATAGGCGATTTAGAGTTTAAGCCTACTGTAGTTTGGGTTGAGGGCCCCGAGAGTACTGTTAATCAGGTTAACAAAGTGGTTGGTAAATTAGAAGTTGAAAAAGAAATGTCTAATGTCACACAAAGTCTTAAATTAATTCCAGTAACAAGCAGAGGGGTAGAGGTGGCTAAAGTAAATATACAAACTCAATTTGCTGATGTGGCACTTACTATTGATCAATTAAAGAAAGTCAATGTTACGCCTAGGGTGACTTTTAATCCTGCGGCAGGGTATGCCATAACAAATACATATTTTGAACCGGAATCTATTTTTATAAAGGGACAAAAGACTGATATATCAAATGTAGTTTCAATATATTCTGAATCCAGAACGGTTAATAATGTTACGGAGAATATGGATTTAAACATTCCATTGGAATTACCCGAGGGTATTGGAGTACTTGATTCTAGCTCAATAAAGGTAAAAGTTGTAGTTGATAAAATTTCTGAAAAAAAGTACAGTTTTAGTAGGGAAGACATAGTTATAAATAACATTCAAAGCGGTTTTGTAGTTGATATAAACAGTTTACCAGAAAATCTAGAAGTAAAATTTGTAGCCGGTGATAGTGTAATTAAATCCTTAGAAGGTGGGGAAATAAATGTTAGTCTGGATGTTAGTGGGTTGCAGGCTGGAAGTCATAATATAAAACCTGTTTTAAGTGTGCCTAATAACCTAGAACGGGATATAAAAGAGGTAGTATTTAATCCACAAAGCATTAATATAAGGATTATACCTAAGGGATAGGATTGAATAAAAGAATTGCGTGAAAAGTCACGCAATTCTTTTATTTTTATAGAGTATATTTTGTACTAAGGGTCACTATATAAGTTATAAAGCCCACAGAATTAAGACATTATATTAAAAATATTAAACTAATAGGAGGAAGGATAATGAGTAAGTATGTACTAGCAATAAACCCAGGATCAACCTCAACTAAAGTGGCAGTATTTGAAGCAGACAAATTAATTTATGAGAAAAGCATAGATCACGCTAGGGAACAGTTAGATAGCTTTAAGACAATTACGGATCAATATGAATTAAGAAAAAATTTTATTTTAGAGTGGTTAAATGAGATCAATGTTAATATAAATGAACTTAGTGCAATTGTTGGTAGGGGTGGACTATTAAGACCAATGCCCGGTGGCACTTATGTGGTATCTGAACCCATGATTCAAGATTTAAAAATTGGATATCAAGGGGAACATGCATCAAACTTGGGGGGGGTAATAGCTCAAGCAATTGCAGAGATGGCAGATGTTAAAGGCTATATAGTAGACCCGGTTGCAGTAGACGAGTTTGATGATGTTGCACGAATATCTGGAATGCCGGAAATAGTACGTAAATCATTAGGGCACGCGTTAAACATTAAGGCTGTCGGCCATAGTGTTGCTTTAGAGCTAGGTAAACACTTTGACGAAGTAAATCTAATTATTGCCCACTTGGGAGGAGGAATTTCTGTAGCGCCAGTTCGGAAGGGAAGAATTTTAGATTATAACAACGCGAATGAAATGGGACCGTTTTCTCCAGAAAGAACGGGGGGGTTACCTGTTGGAGAATTAATTAATCTTTGCTACTCAGGAAAGTATACCTATAGTGAAATGAAAACTAAACTAAGGGGTAAAGGCGGATTAACAGCATATTTAGGTACAAATGACGCTAGAGAAGTAGAGAAAATGGTTATTAGTGGCGATAATTACGCTAAATTAGTATTTGAGGCGATGTCATACCAAATAGCAAAAGAAATCGGAGCTATGGCTACGGTTTTAAATGGAGAAATCGATGCAATTGTGCTTACGGCTGGTATGGCTCATTCAAAATTTGTAACGGAGTTTGTTACTTCAATGGTAGAATTTATTGCACCTGTTATTTTAAGACCTGGAGGAAATGAGATGGCGGCGTTAAATGCAGGAGTTCAAAGGGTATTAAAAGGCAAAGAAGAGGCAAAAATTTATGAGAATGAAGTTAAATTAAATTAATAAATAAATAAATAGGGATAATAGGAGGCCATAATATGAATGAAGTGTATAGAGTATTAGCTATTAATCCGGGATCTACATCTACGAAAATAGCGGTATTTGACAATGAGGATTTAGTTTTTGAAAGAGTGCTGAGACATACATATGATGAAATTGGGAAGTACAAAACTATTTGTCACCAATTCGCCTTTAGAGAAAATGTGATTACAGAAAGTGTTAAGGAAGCTGGTGTTGAGTTAAAGACATTATCTGCAATCGTTGGGAGAGGTGGACTTCTTAAACCTATCACAGGGGGAACCTATAGCGTTAACGGGAGAATGCTAGAGGATTTAAAAGTAGGGTTATCCGGGGAACATGCTTCAAATCTGGGTGGAATATTAGCCTATGAAATTGCATCAGAACTTAATATACCATCATTTATTGTGGACCCAGTTGTAGTCGATGAGATGAATGACATAGCTAGAATTTCTGGTATGCCTGATATTGAAAGAAAAAGTATTTTCCACGCATTAAATCAAAAGGCAATAGGTAGAAAGGCTGCCCATGATTTAGGAAAACCTTATAGGGGTAGTAATCTTGTTGTTGTACATTTGGGCGGAGGTATATCCGTTGGGGCCCATGAAGATGGTCGAATTATTGATGTGAATAATGGTTTAGATGGGGAAGGTCCATTTACTCCGGAGAGAACAGGGGGTTTACCTACGGGTGATTTAGTTAGACTTTGTTACTCAGGTAAGTACACATTAAATGAAATGAAGAAAAAGGTAGTAGGCCAGGGTGGGCTAGTTGCGTATTTGAACACAAATGATGGTAGAGAAGTAAGTAAGATGGTTAAAGAGGGTGACGAAAGGGCAGAGTTAGTTTATAAAGCCATGGCTTACCAAGTGGCAAAGGAGATTGGCAGTTGTGCTACTGTCTTAAAAGGAAAGGTAGACGCTATAGTATTAACTGGTGGAATTGCTTATGATGAAATGTTTACTGGCTGGATTAAAGAAAGGGTAAGCTTTATTGCTCAAGTATTGATTTACCCAGGTGAGGATGAAATGATTGCACTTGCAGAAGGAGCATTGAGAGTACTAAGTGGCGAAGAAGAGGCAAAAATATATTTATAGGATGATTAGATGATTAATGATAAGAGAATAAGAATAATTGTAGGACATTATGGTAGTGGAAAAACAGAATTTGCAGGCAACTACGCAATAAATTTGACTAAGTTTAATAAAAAGGTTGCCCTGGCTGATTTAGATATAGTTAATCCTTACTTTAGGAGCAGAGAGAAGGAAGAGCATTTAAGTCAGCATGGTATTAAAGTTATTTCGAGTAATGTTAAAGGACTAAACTCAGACCTACCGGCGGTTTCTGGAGAGATTCTAGGGCCACTACAGGATAAGAGTTTTGAGGTAGTTCTTGATGTGGGTGGAGATTCCGTAGGGGCCAGATCATTAGTAAGATTCACAGATTACTTTGAAGAAAAGGAATATGATATGTTTTGTGTAGTAAATGCAAATCGTCGGGAAACCTCAACTATTGAAGATTGTTTAAAGCATATGGAATTGATTGAGGGAGTTTGTCAGCGGAGAATTACGGGTATTATTAATAATACGCATCTTTTAAGAGATACTACAGTGGAGGATGTTTTAAGGGGCCAAGAACTTTGCTTACAAATTACTAAAAAGAAAAATATTCCTATTAAGTATGTTTGTGCAATAGAATCTGTTACGAAATCAATACCTAAGGATATTGAAGGTATAATTATGCCTATTAGAATGCTTATGAGAGAAGACTGGATGTAGATAAATACTACACATTAAGGAGTGAATAAGATGACAAAGGCTAAAGGAAGGGTCTCTTTCGATGAAAATCGATGTAAAGGATGTGAACTCTGCACTACTGTTTGCCCAGTTAAAATTATAAAAATGGATCGCAAACGAATTAATGTGAAGGGCTATCATCCTGCAACAGTTGATGAGATGGAAAAATGTATTGCCTGTCAAAATTGTGCTACTATATGTCCTGATGTTGTTATTAGCGTAGAGAAGGACACAGAAGAAAAGAAGATTAGCGATTAGTCAGTGAGGGGAGGAAAAGCTATGGCAAAGATATTGATGAAGGGAAATGAGGCTATAGGGGCTGCTGCGATTAAGGCCGGGTGTAAGTACTTTTTTGGATATCCAATAACACCCCAAAATGAGCTACCTGAATTTATGTCTAGGGAACTACCAAAGATTAACGGAGTATTTGTTCAGGCGGAATCTGAAATTTCAGCTATTAATATGGTTTATGGAGCAGCTGGGGCAGGACTGAGGGTTATGACATCATCTTCGTCTCCGGGCTTAGCACTTAAACAAGAGGGTATTTCATATATTGCAGGGGCAGAGCTACCATGTGTCATTGTAAATATAAGTAGAGGTGGACCTGGTTTAGGAGGAATACAACCGTCTCAAGCGGACTACTATATGTGTACTAGAGGTGGCGGTAATGGCGACTATAGGCATTTAACCTATGCACCGGCAACTATCCAAGAGGCAGTGGACTTAACAATAGAGGCCTTTGATGTGGCTGACTACTATAGAAATCCAGTAATTATTCTCGGGGATGGTATGATCGGACAAATGATGGAGCCGGTGGAGTTTAGGGAGCCTAAACCTAGGGCGCTACCAAAGAAGGACTGGGCAACTACAGGAACTGAGGGTAAAAGGAAACCCAATATTATAAACTCCCTTGCATTAGACCCTGCAGAGCTTGAAAAGCACAATTTTAAATTAGACAAGAAATATAAAGAGATGGAAGAGAATGAAGTGCTTTATGAGATGTATAAGATGGAAGATGCTGAATTAGTAATCGTTGCCTATGGAACTACTTCAAGGATAACAAAGAATGCAATAGATGCCCTAAGGGAAGAAAATATTAAAGTGGGTCTATTAAGACCTATTACTATATGGCCGTTTCCAAACAAAGCATTTATGGAAATCCCTGAATCCGCTAAAGCTATACTTACGGTGGAGATGAGTATGGGACAGATGATAGATGACGTAAAGATTGTCAATGAGGGTAGGCTTCCTGTTCATTTTTATGGACGTACAGGAGGAATGATCCCTACACCTGATGCTATTATAGAAAAAGCTAAAGAGATTCTGGGAGGTGTTAAGTAATGACTGTTGTATTTGAAAGAACAAAAGGATTAACAGATAAACAGTTTCATTATTGCCCAGGGTGTACTCATGGTGTGATTCATAGATTAGTAGCAGAAGTCCTAGTAGAACTCGGTATTCTAGGTAAGACTATTGGAGTTGCTCCGGTAGGATGTTCTGTATTAGCCTATGACTATTTTAATTGCGATATGCACGAGGCCGCACATGGTCGTGCCCCTGCGGTTGCTACAGGAATTAAAAGAACACGTCCTGAAAACGTAGTGTTTACATATCAGGGGGATGGTGACTTGGCATCTATAGGGACCGCAGAAATAGTTCATGCAGCCCATAGGGGTGAAAGATTTACAACCATCTTTGTTAATAACGCAATATATGGTATGACTGGGGGACAAATGGCGCCCACAACACTTATCGGACAAAAATCTACAACATCACCAAATGGAAGGGATATATGTACAATGGGAATGCCCCTTAGGGTATCAGAAATGATGGCTACGATACATGGTGCTGTGTTTGTTGAACGGGTTTCTGTACATAATGTACCCCATATCAAAAAGGCTAAAAAGGCTATAAAAAAGGCTTTCGAAATACAATTAGAGGGAAAGGGTTTTGGTATCGTTGAGATATTATCAACCTGTCCAACAAATTGGGGCATATCCCCAGTAGACTCATTAAAGTGGCTAGAGGATAATATGATACCATACTATCCATTAGGGAATTTTAGATCACCAGAGGAGGGGAAATAAAATGACTATTGAAAAGCTTATAATAGCAGGCTTTGGTGGCCAGGGTGTTATGTCTATGGGTCAATTACTTTCTTATTCTGGTATGATAGAAAACAAGCATGTTTCATGGTTACCCTCCTATGGACCGGAAATGAGGGGTGGGACTGCAAACTGTAATGTCATAGTTTCGGATACTCAAGTTGGCTCACCTATAATTACAGATGATGCAACCTCTGCTATTGTTATGAACTTACCATCTTTATTGAAATTTGAAAAAAGTTTACGTCCTGGAGGTAAGTTATTAATTAACGAGTCACTAATAGAAAATAAAACATCTAGAAATGATGTGACCACATACTATATTCCTGCTAATAAAATTGCGAATGAGCTTGGGAATAATAAAGTTGCTAATATGGTCATGCTTGGCTCATTTTTGGAAATTACTAGAATAGTTTCTGTGAATACGTTAATTGATGCCCTTAAGAAGGTTTATGCAGGTAAAGAGGAGTTAGTGCCTTTAAATATAGAGGCATTATCAAAAGGCGCAGAATTTGTTAAAAAATAGTAAATTAATAAGAACAAAAATAGTTTAAACTATGGTATAATAGTTAAGTTAAAGGAAGGATATAAATCCTTCCTTTTTAATACGTAAGAGAAAGTATAAATTTCTGTGTATATTCATTTTTGAAGGGAGTATATATCTATGGGAAAATTATTTGGGACAGATGGAGTCAGGGGAATCGTTAACAGTGATTTAACTCCGGAATTAGCATTTTCACTTGGAAGAGTCGGGGCGCATGTCCTATTAAGAAATAAAGAGAAGGCAAAGATTGTTATTGGAAAAGATACTAGGATATCTGGAGATTTACTTGAGCTATCAATGACAGCAGGATTTTTATCAATGGGAGTAAATGTAGTGAGTTTAGGTGTAGTCCCTACTCCTGCAGTTGCACATCTAACGAGAGAATTAAAAGCGGATTGTGGTGTAATGATATCAGCATCCCATAACCCCGCAGAATATAATGGAATTAAGTTTTTTACAAATGAGGGATATAAACTTCCTGACGATATTGAGGAAGAGATAGAAAAATATATTTTAGATAAAATTGACATAGAGGTAAGGCCAACAGGAGAAAATGTTGGGACATATACTATATTAGATAATGCTTTGGATATGTACGGAGATTATGTAAAAAGTACAGTTAAGCAGAGTTTTCATGGCCTAAAAATAGTTGTAGATCCTGGAAATGGTGCTGCATATGAAATAGCTCCTAGGTTGTTAAGGGAGTTGGGGGCAGAGATTTTTGTAATAAATGATAAGCCTGATGGAATGAATATAAACTTAGGTTGTGGCTCAACACATCCCGAGGAAGTTCAAGAATTGGTAAGGAAGTATAATGCAGATATTGGTCTAGCCTTTGATGGGGATGCGGACCGATTAATTGCTGTAGATAATGAGTGTCAGATTGTAGATGGTGATCATATATTAACTATATGTGGAACTGCTTTAAAAAAGCAAGGACTACTGAAGAATGATACGGTTGTAGCCACGGTAATGAGTAATATTGGTTTAGATATTGCCATGAAAGAAGAGGGTTGTAAGGTAGCAAAAACTAAAGTAGGAGATAGATATGTACTTGAAGAAATGCGTAACCTTGGATATTCTCTAGGAGGTGAACAATCAGGCCACATCATATTCCTAGATTATAATACAACCGGGGATGGCTTATTAACAGCACTCAAACTTGTTGAAACGGTTAAAATTGAAAACAAATCATTATCTCAGCTTTCTAATAAGATGATATCATTTCCTCAAGTACTGGTTAATGCAAGGATTAAAAATGAGAATAAAGAAGCTTATCTACAGGATGAAACTATAATGAATGAAATTAAAAATATTGAAACTAAGTTAATGGGTCAAGGAAGGGTACTAATTCGACCTTCTGGAACTGAACCACTTGTTAGAGTAATGTTAGAAGGAAAAGATCAAAATCAACTTAATGAGTTAGCCAATAAGCTAGCTAAGCTGATAGAAAAGAGACTGGGTTAAATAAAAATCAAGCATGGGGTTTCTAGTCGAGGAAATCCCATGAATAAAATATGGAGGTGAAATATATAAAAAAAGTAATGAAAATTATAATTAAAGCGCCTGAACTTAAACTGATCGGAGAAGTTTAAGTTGACGAGGAATGGGGTTAATCGATATTTCGGCGGATGCCCTGCGGTGTTTCACCACCGATAACGAATCTACAAAGCTATTAAGTGATTAATAGTACAAAGTGATTCAGGTGAAGGTCTGTAAACAGTGTTACTAGGACATTGTGTAGAGGCTTATTTTACTATTATCCTTTTTATAAGGATAAATAATGAAAGTCTTGAAAAAATAATAATAATGAATTTTCGGAGGGAGCAAATATATATGTGTGGAATAGTAGGATATATAGGCCGTAATCAAGCAACTCCAATATTAATCGAAGGCTTAGAAAAGCTAGAATATAGAGGATATGATTCAGCTGGTGTAGCTATATACAATAATGATGAGATTACAGTTAAAAAGTTTAAAGGTAGACTAAAAGTTTTAGAGGAAAATCTGAATGAGGAACCTTTAAAAGGGACTCTAGGTATAGGTCATACTAGATGGGCAACTCATGGGGAGCCAAATGATGTAAATGCCCATCCCCATACGGACGTTAAGGGTGATATTGCAGTAGTACACAATGGCATTATTGAAAACTATATAAAGCTTAAGGAATGGTTAATTAAAGAAGGTAAAGTGTTTGTATCTGAGACTGACACTGAAGTAATCGCACATCTTATTGACTATTATTATGAGAATGATTTAGTAGAGGCTGTTCAAAAGGCTATTAGAAGAATGGAAGGGGCATATGCTATCGGAGTAGTTAGTAAAAAGAATCCTGATAAACTTGTAGCTGTTCGAAAAGATAGCCCATTAGTTGTAGGCATTGGAGAAGGTGAGAACTTTATTGCCTCAGATATTCCTGCCTTATTAAAATATACTAGAAACGTATATTTCCTAGAAGACGGAGAAATGGCAATACTGGATGAAGATAATATAGTTATCCTAAATGAATTTGGGCAAGAAGTTAAGAAAGAGATATTTGAAGTAACCTGGGATGTAGAGTCAGCAGAAAAGGGTGGTTATGAGCATTTCATGATTAAAGAAATACATGAACAGCCAAAGGCTATTAAAGACACTCTATCACCAAGACTAGGCGAAAATAACGAGATTCAACTCGATGATATTAAGTTGAGCAAGGAAGACTTAGAAAAGATTAACAAAGTTGTTATTGTAGCATGTGGTACTGCATATCATGCGGGGTTAGTTGGCAGATACGCAATAGAAAAATTTGCAAAAATTCCAGTTGAAACAGACGTTGCATCTGAGTTTAGATACAGAGATCCATTTGTTGATGATAAAACTCTTTTTATTGCTGTTAGCCAATCGGGGGAAACTGCAGATACATTAGCTGCCCTAAGAGAAGCAAAAGGAAAAGGTGCTAGGGTTTTAGCGGTAACAAATGTAGTAGGTAGTAGAATATCTAGAGAAGCTGATGATGTATTTTACACATGGGCGGGCCCTGAAATCGCAGTAGCATCTACAAAAGCATATACAACTCAGTTAGTTGCTATGTATCTTATAGCTCTAAGTATTGGTCTTAAAAAAGGTACAATTACTCAGGAAAAATATAATCAAATTGTAGATGAATTAAAAACATATCAACAAAAAGTAGAGAAGTTAGTTGCAACAAAAGAACAGATTCAAGAATTAGCAAATAAACAATTTAATAATCAAAATGTGTTCTATATAGGTAGAGGCATTGATGACTATGTAGCAAAAGAAGGTTCTTTAAAACTTAAAGAAATTTCGTATATACACTCTGAAGCAATTGCAGCAGGGGAATTGAAACATGGAACAATTGCTTTAATTGAGCAAGGGACTCTAGTAGTTGCGTTAGCTACGCAGGACCATTTATTTGATAAAATGCTATCAAATATTAAGGAAGTAAAAGCTAGAGGGGCCTATGTTATTGCTGTTGCTAAGGAAGGTAATAAAGAAATAGAAGAAGCGGCGGATGCAGTTATATACATCCCTAACACACTAGATGAACTAACACCAATACTATCAGTTATACCACTTCAACTATTAGCTTACTATATTGCTGTAACAAGAGGTTGTGACGTAGATAAACCTAAAAATCTAGCTAAGTCAGTTACAGTCGAATAAACTTAAGAAATGTAGAGAAATGT
>Ga0194137_10001306_pt1 | contig 15263 bp, 22 predicted proteins | sample TARM_MetaG_T3_14_FD_134025 | JGI IMG/M metagenome (GOLD analysis project Ga0194137, IMG submission 134025) | Freshwater microbial communities from Pennsylvania, USA, analyzing microbe dynamics in response to fracking - TARM_MetaG_T3_14 (version 2) | ecosystem: Environmental > Aquatic >... | reverse complement strand
CCTCCAGCCACAGGGCGAAGACCATGCTGGGGACGGCGGCGCAGAACTTTTTCCGCCGGGCCGTCAGATACTTCCAGCTTTCCAGCATCGCGGCGCGGGCACTGCTGTAGTTGGTTTTGCTGAAATCCTTGCTGATGACCTCGTAAGGCATGCCGGCAGCGGCACCGACGGCACGCAGGATGGTCTCGATAAACGCCGGGAAGCTGTTGCCCGGGCGGTCGCTTTTGAGGATATGAGGCTTTTCGCCGGCGTTGCCGTAAAACAGCTGACCCGGGTTGACGTTGCGGTAACAGGTAGGCTCCCCGGTGGCGTTGGGTACGGACTCGACGCCTGGCAGTCCGTTGGCATCGTAAGGATTGTTTTTTTCGATCCAGACTGGGAAGCTGCTGGCGACGATAGCGCCGACCAGCTCGTAATCGAGATAGTCGGAGACGTCGCGGAAAAACTTCATGGCCGGGGCCAGGATGGTGACGCCGCGCACCTGCTCGGGGAATTTGGCGTGGAATCGATGCAACACCACCGGACGGTGGCCGCGTCGGGGCGGCAGCTCGCGGTAGTGGCGCATGTCGAGGCTGGTGTAGATGCGGCCGTCCTCGGGATCGGCAAGGAAATATCCGACCGGCTGCCCGTTGGCGCCGAGGCGGATACCGTCGCGCACATCGGGCGCGCCGCGCAATGCCATGGGCGTGCGCAGGCGAACGGGGTCGATATCCTGTAGGGCGAGGCTGTAGCGACGGGACGGGTCATTGATCATTAATGGCAAATTGACGAATTCACCGTTGACCAGCATGGACCAGAGATTTTGAAACTGCTTGCCGTAAAAGTCGGTGACCTCGCGGGCGTCGGCCTCGCGGTTGAAAAGCTCGAACTCCCACTCGGCCTGCTCGGCGAATTCGGTAGCCCACCCCTCGGACAGACCGAGACGCTTGAAGTTGGGCTTGCTCTGCGGCCACAGGCCGGGGCCGACGGCATTGACGGTGATGGAGTCGACCAGGCTGGCGGCGTGCGGGTGATTGGCAGCCAGATCGTTGGCGCGGTCGACGGCGGTCTCGCGGTTGCGGCCCTCCTCGGGCCAGCTCATGCGGGTCGGCCCCCAGTTGGACAGGGTGCCATGGTAACCGCCGGCACTGCGGCGGATGGCGGCGGCCTTGACGGCGGGCACATGGGTGCCGTGGTAGCGAGCAGCGGGATAGCTGCGACCGATGCGGCAGCCGCTCATCTGGCGGGCCTCCCGACCTGGATTTGGGGACCGCCGCCGGTGGCGAGTTGTACCCGCTGGTCCTGGTAATATTGAAGGGCTGCGCGCACCTTGGCCGGATCGCGATAGACCGTTTTATAGCTGCTGCCGCCGATATCGACGCTGTATTCGTCTAGGGTGCCGGAGGCCAAGGCCATCTCGGCCTGTTTGAGTGCCGCGATCAGGGCGTCGAGTTCTGCGGATGTGTAAAGTGGTGTGATAGCCATGCCCCGAGATTACGGGGCATGGTTGGGGATGTCATGCACGTGGTGCACGTGATGCACATGGTGCACAACTTTTTTAGGTTTTTGGCAAAAAAACTAAAAATTGCGAGGTGGCTTGTGGGTAGTGGGCGGTTATGTTGGTTCCATATTATCGCTGATATCCTGCAATTCTTTTATCAGAGCCAATAGTTCGTCACGACTCAACCTGTCTTCAAAATAACGGTCACAGGCTTCTGTAAATTTGATGGTCTTTCTATCTTCCGACAATTCAATGTCGAATATTCGTTTATCACCGTAAGACAATCTATCCAAAATGCTCATGGTTCTACCTCTTTTGGGTTTTGGGGTTTTGGGGTTTTGCTTAACCTTTTCTACCGGGCTGTCTCCTGCGCATGCTTCCAGTTCTTGCCGCGCCGGAAAATCTCCTCGGGCTGCATGGCAAACAGTCTGTTAACCGAGGCATCGAACACGTCAGGAGCTACACCACGGGCAGTTTGGTCGCGGACAATGTCCGAAAAATAACGAGCCGCTTCGGGCTGTAGGCCGGAAACCCGAATCAGCGTCACGGTGTTGCCATCGAGTCCGTAGACTTGGAGGGCATTCCATTCTTTATTTGCCAGCTTTTCAGCCCGGTCGTCTCGGTAAAGTCCGGCGTGGATCGGCGCATCGAGATAGCCGAGCGGAGCGGGGAATTTAAAAACCCAACAGGCCAGACCGTCATCCGCATAATAAATGCCATAGCGGGTAAACCCGGCCTGGATAGCGGCAGATTCTGCGGCGGTGGGGTTGCGCAGTTGAATGAGCAACACCAGGTCGCCGTCCGGTCCAATTTCGACCGTTGCGCCATCTTGTGCCGGCACGGGCCCTGGAAACGGTTTGCCTTTTTCAATCGTTTGCATCGCGGGTCTCCTCGTCTTTATTCCATCGTTTCATGGCGGTTTCGCGGGCTTGTTCGCTGGTGAGCTTGCGGCGCGACTTGCGGCCCTGAATGCGCGCGGCTTCCTGCATGATGATTTTTTCGGAGATATCCTTGCTGCAATGGGGGCACTTCATAGTTTGCTCCTCTCGACGTCCCAGGCGCGGGAAAAGTCATGGTCTTTAAACAATGCGGCCAGGCCGCTTATCTGCTTGAGCCTTAAAAGCTCGTCGGCGTCCATGCCGATATGCTTGGCTATCCATTGATCGGACATGCCGGCGCCGACCAGATCGGCCACAATGTTGACCATCAGGTCGATGCTGTGGGTACCGCGCGCGCGGTTGTGCCGGATGGTGGAGGCCATGCGGTTGCTGAGGTCTTTTTCGATGGTCACCACCGGCAACAGGCCCTTTTCGCGTTCGTAAATGCGCTTGCTTGTTTTCATCACCGTGTAGCGGTGATACCCGTCGACGATTTCGTAAACATCTTCATCGGCAAGGTAGTAGCACACCACCGGCATGGTAAAGCCATCTTCCCATATGGAGAGTTCCAGTAGTTTCATTTCCGGTGGCGCGACGGCGTTTGGGTTGTAGGCATTGGCCCGGATCTTCTCCAGCGGCACCGCCTTCACGTTATAGACAGGGCTTTTCATTCCTTCTCCTTGAGGGTTTTCTCCCATTTGACAAAGTCCCCCCTACGCTGCCCCGGGCGTTGCGCGTAACCCTGCGCGGCCCATATATCCTTATCGGCACGGTCGTTGGTGTAGATCATGGGAGCATCGGCCGCCTTGGCCACCTCTTCGGATTTTTTGATCAGGGCCCGGCGTGTCGGCTTGGTCTGGCCGTGCAAATATCGCAGATGGACATTGCCGTTTTTAAACTGGTGCATCTGCACAAACCCGATCGGGTTACCGTTTTTATCGACACTGACCAGCCAGATATCCCCCGGTTCGCTAGTGATAGGCATCCCGAGTTTTTCGTGCAACGTGCGAGAAACCACCCAGGGTCCTATCAGTGCATAGAGTTCGGGATCCGTCTCTGCGTTGCCGTGCCGATATTCGCGGATCATGGCGACCTCCGTCGGCTACAGGTTTTTGTATTTTTCCAGGGCGGCCTTGCGGCGCTCTTGCTCTTTTTTGTTGAGTGAAAATCCCATGTATTTGCACAGGTGATCGTTTTTCATGATGCAAACGCACATGCGTTTATAGGTCGGGATGAGCGAAAAATCCTTACTGTCGATGTCGTCGGCGTACTCCATGCGCACCGGCAACTTATCGGTTTTGTAGTTGGTCTTTTCGCCGACTTCAAAGCTGATGCCTGCGGAGCGCAAATCCTCGATAGCCGCCGCGGACAGCACCCCGCCGCGTTCGCGCCAAAACTTAATGCTGGTTTCAAGCTTGGTGCGGTAGTTTTCGGCAACCTCGGGCGGCAGGGTGTCGAGCAGAAACATCATGTACTGTTTCCAGGTAAAGTGCGCCGGCTTGGTGATGTTTTTCCACCCCATGGCTTTTGTGCCGCCGTAGATGGCGGTGAAGTTGACGCCGTTGACCCTGGAGACCATCTTGCCCCACACGCCGGGGTCGATGGCCCGGTACAGACCGAGGCTGGCTTTGGCGGCGTTGTGAAACGGCGAGGCCACGCGCTGGGCGTGCAGCGGCACGCCGGCGTAATACATGAGGTTGTACAGGTCGTTGTAAGGCCACCCGAATTTCGCGTGAGCGGTCCAGATGTCTTCGGTCTCCCAGTCGTAAAGGGGATAGGCGTTGTAGACACCATCGCCGACCTTGGTGGTCCAGAGCTTGCCGCGATATTTGTTGATATTGCGCTGGCTGGCGATGGTGCGGAAACGATCGAGGGATTCCTGGGCGCGGATGCCGACCAGCACGGCGGTCTTCTTAGCCCCGGCACGCTGGTGATACCAAAGAGAAAACCGCGTCTGAAAATCGTAGTCTGTCATCTCGTCGGTGACAAAGTCGAAATCGTCGCGCGTCAGGCAATGCCCGGGCATATCGCGCACCCAAAGATCGCGTTTGTCCGGGTCCCACGGTCGCCACCATTGCTGGTACATACTGGTGCAGGTCGGGCACCGCAGAGGCACGCAGCAACGCAAAGGCTCGACCTGCCCGGCCAGATCGGCATAGGTTTTATCAACGTATTCGGTGGTGGCGGAATACTGCGCCTCGTAATCGATATGAAACAGGCCGAGGCGGTGCGGCAGATTGTTTTCGCGTACATAGTCCAAGGCCATGTGCAACAGCACGCCGCTGTCTTTGCCCCCGGAGAACGACACATAGACATTGTCGAACTCGGCAAAGATAAAGGCGAGGCGGCGTTTTGCCGCCTCGTAGACGTTATGTGTGAGGTATTTTTTCATGTCATGGCTCCAGGTCGTATCCCCAAGTTTCAGGATCCTGGCAATCCCATCTTTCATTTCTGATTCGGCTGCCCACAGAGCATACTTCGTTAACTTTCATGATGCCGGCATCGCCCCGAGCCTGAGAATAGAAGAGGTATTCTTCGGCCGCGTCGAGAGTTCGACAACACCGTTCGACTACTAACGTATTCTGATTCTCCCGCCACACTATTGCATACATTATTTCCTCCGTGTCTGAGGCCCGGAGTGGGCCGTTGGTTGATGTTGATAAACCCATAACACATGCGTAACAGTTACGCAACAGGTTAAAGTGATTTTATCAGAGCTTGCAGCTTCTTTTTTTGTCCTTTGATTTTGTCGACCTCGGTTTTGAACTCCTCCACGACATCTCCTTTGCTGGCGAGGGCGCCCATAATGCGCTCGTCGATGCTGTCCTCGCAAACCAGGTCGATATAAACCACCTTGTGCTCCTGGCCGATGCGGTGGCAACGGTCTTCGGCATGCAACCGTTCGGCATATTTAAAACCGTTGTTATAGAAAATAACGTAATGCGCTTCGTTGAGGGTCAAGCCGTGCCCGCCACAACTTGGTGTTGCCACGAAAAACCGGGCAGTACGGCGGAATCGCTCAACCTGGGCGGCCCTTTTCTTTTCGTTAAGCCCACCGTGGTAAACAGTGATGGCGTCGGCGCCGAAAACGTCGGCCAAACTCTCGACAATGGCGTCAATGTCGTGGCGATACTTGGCCCAGATGATGACCTTCTCTTCCGGTGGTATGCTGGTCACCGTGTCGCGCAGTGTATCGGTCCGGGAATGTGGCAGCTCGTGAAAGCCTGTGTTTTCCCCGGTCGTTTTGTTCCAAAATCCGCAGACGATTTGCTGCAGGGCGCCGAACAATCGGAAAATGGCGATGCTGTTCCAGTCCTCTTCGAGGCATTCCAAGAGCAGTTCGTCTTTGGCCTGCTCGTACCATTCGCGTTGTTGCCAGGTCATGGTGAAATACCGGCACTCATGCAGCTTTTTCGGCAGGTCGAGGCATTCGTCCTTGGTCACCTGGTAGACATAGGGCTGGATTTTAGCGGCTAAAAATTCGGTGTTGTGAGCGCGGACGATCATGCCCTTGAATTTTTCGTGGTACTCGAGATGGTTGGCCGCGAATGAGTAAAACGATCGATAACCGAGGATTTTCGGCGACAAAAATCGCATTTGGGCGAACAGGTCGATAACGCCCTGGCTGATCGGCGTACCGGTGAGGATCAGGCGATAGCGTGCACGGGCTGCGATATGGGTAATGCGCTGGGTGCGGCTGGCGTTGTGACCCTTGATATAACTCGACTCGTCGACGATAACCATGGTGCGCACCGTAATCAGCTTGTTGACGGTGCATACCACCCGGGTGCTGGAGCTCATGCTCTCAATGCCGACAACGTGCCAGAAACAATCCGGCAAGTTGCTTTCGCTGGTCTTGTCGTTAAATACGTTGACATCGTGCGCGGCGCAATCGGTGTGCTTGAGGATCTCGTATCTCACGGTTTGCTTGAGCGATACGGGGCAAAACCACACCACCTGATCGATGCGGGCACGGCGTTGCAGGGCCAATTCGATGGCCGTGCGGCTTTTGCCGGTGCCCATCTCCATAAACAGCGCACCGATGCAGGTCGGCAGCATTTTGGCCACAGCTGCCTGTTGTTGTGGCATGAGGTCAGTGCGGGTTTTCATCACGGAATTCCTCGGCGACTTCAACCGACTCTGGAACCTTGAGTTTGCGCGGTTTACGGCCTGGTTGTGGCATCTGGTGCTCTTCGGCGGCAACGCTGGCGGTCATGGCTGCATCTTTGGCTCGCTGCGCTTCGTCGGCCAGGGTTTGTGCACCGATCGACAGGTTGAATTCGTACAGATCGGCGAAATCGAGCACTTGTTCGAAATGTTCGGCGCGCACGACAACATAAGGCTTACTCCACTTTGAGCCTGGCAGCTTGCGCGCGGCTTGGTACAGTGCATTACTGTCCTCCTTCCAGCATATGGCAAACCAGCCTTTATGCTCTCCTGTGACGAGCTTGGATATCCAGCGACCATTGTCGTGGACAAACTCACCTGTCATTGCCGCTCGCCGAATGCTCTCATCGAAAATACGCACAATAAATCCGGCCGCCAGCAGGGCATGACCGGTCTCGGCGGCCTTGTCAACTATGTTGGTACTGGTGGCCGTGATCTTACGTTTCCAGCAGCTACCCGACCAGGTGTAACCGAGCTGCTTTTTGATGATGCGCCAAAAGTCTTCCCGCTTTTCGGGGAAAATCACCTCGATGTGTTTTTCGAGGGGACGAATTTCGGCCACGGTTTCGGTGACCGGCGTTTCGGGGCGCACGGTTGCTTCGGTTTTTGCCTCGGCGGCTTCTTGGGTGTTGTCGTCAACGCCGGACTGCTTGGCGATCTGCTGCGCGGCCTCCATCGCCATTACGTTCCACCGTTTGTCGCGGTTTTCGATCCACCAGTGGGCCGAAGTCTCGGCCATGACCTGCTTGACGCCTGCCACCTGACATGCAAACGCGTGATGAGCATCGTCAAAGCCGGCCCGGCGGGCTTCTTCCATGGCGCGTTCGAGGTTGCCGGATTCCTCCAGTTTTTTCAGGCGTTCTTCAAATTCTGCTTCGGTGGGTATTTTGACATTTTCGAGGATTTTTGAGCGGATGGTTTCAGCCCATGCAATCTGTTTCTCACTGCCGGTCAGGGCCGGCAATCCGGCGGCTTCATTGGTTGCGGCGGCCGCTTCGTTTTCCTTGCGGCAACGCTCTTTAAACTGCTTTTCCCTGCATTCGTCGCAGGTCCAATCCCAGTTTTGCAGCCTGTATTCGCGGTCGCGATGGGGGCCGAAAAGTTGGACAGTGTAGGTCTCGTTACAGGCGGGGCATTCGACTTGGTATTTTGCCATGATGTTTCCTCCTCTCTGTGGCGGGCGGATTTGCCGTTTGCTGGGGAAACTATACTTTATGCGTAACTGTTATGCAAGCGGTTTTTAGTAAATATCAATTTTTTTCTCTTTTTTATACCGCTCCACCTCGCTCATCGGGATCCGGTAGCCTCTTTTGTCGCCATAGCGAAATGCCAGCACGCCGCCTTCGCGTTGGCCGCGCTCAACGAGGTTGTAGGCGAAACGGCGGCTCATGCCGATGGCTTTGGCGAACTGGGCGACGGTGATCATTTCTTCGTGGCGGTAGACTCTTGGCTTGAGCATGGTCTCTCCTTATCGATTTAAATACCATGATGGCAGGGTGCGCGACGGCGCTGTTGATCTGGATGCAATCGTTTGTTTTTTACCGGATGCCAACAGTGTCCGAACCTGACGATCGTCAGCCTTGCGCGGGATCCGCGTCTTGAGAATCTCGCGCAGAGCGATGGCGTACACGTTGCAATCCCAAAAGTCGTTGCGGCCTTTCTTTTTGTCGTGTTTCCACTCGCCGGTCTCTTCGTCCTTGACCTCGGCTGTGTAATGCTTGGCGAAGGCTTCGTCGATGTCGTCGTGGTAGAGCAGCGCCCCGGGATCGTCGGGCTCGATGTTGAGACGCCGGGACAGCTCGTCTTTGAAATAGTCGACCTTGAGGTCGGCGCGCACCAGGCCGCCGGGTATGCGCTTGTTGGTGCCGGGCAGCGTTTCGACGTTTTTGTAGCTGATCATCGAGCCATCACGACGTGACCAGATACCCTTGAGCGGGATCATGATGCGGTGTTTGCTGCACCAGTCGTACACCTCGACGGTGCGGCTGTGCTTTTGCCACCCCTTGCGGGTGCCGCCGGAGTCGATCATGCCGATCTGTACGCGGTACTCTTTGCCGTCGGCATCGACGAACACCTCCTGGTGGAGCAGGTACTCGAGATCGGCGAAGCTCGGAAGGATACCGTGACGGATCATGCGCATGTCGATCTCGGGTGAGTAGCCGTAGGCCCACAGCTCGTAATAAAAGCTGTCCTGCTGCGTGTCGGCCAGTAGCCCGAGCATGGCGGTGTCGAGCGGCACGGCGTTGCGCGGCAGGCCGGAGTGGTAGCGCAGCAGGTGATCGCCTTCGCGGGCGGCGGTGGTTTCGGGTTCGTAGTCGATGGCCTCGTAACCGTTGGCCCAGGCGATCTTGGCGGCCAGGTCGCCGGTCTGAGCCTTGAGATAAGCTGCGGCGATCTCATAGAGTGGCACGTCGAGACATTCCCAGGCACGATGATGAAAGCCGACCTTGGCCGGTCGCGGCAGGTCCCCGCCTTTCCGAGCCCGCCAGCGGCCGTTGCGGATGGCACTCTCACGCTCGGTTTCGCCCCAGATGGTGCCGTACTTTTCGTGGCATTCCGGGCAGGCCAGGCCGATGCTACCAGGATCCCGCTCGACGCTTTCCGGAGTGGCGCCCTCGGGCAGCACCAGATTGTCGGCTCCTGGTCGCACATAAGTGCCGCAATCGGGGCAGCGCATGGAGTATTCCCATATCTGGTGGCAGGCCTCCATGCCACTGTATATATATTTCCCATCGCCGCAGGTACTTGAAAAAAATCTCTTGTATCTACCTTTATACGTTCTGTTTCTTTTTTTGATCAGAGTAATAGGGTCCGCTTCTTTTCCGACCAGTTTCGGATATTTGTCAACTTCATCACCGAAACAATATTTAGCTGCCCACGTTGCCATGGAACTTGCACTATTTGAGTGAGCAGGATAAATCGTCATACCATGCTTGAGATTTATCCTTAAAAAAGACATATCGTCTTGCTTTTTGCTTAAATATTTTTTTAGCCTTTTTGTTTTTTGCAGGGTAGGCTTGAGCTTCCCACCGATAATTTTGTCTGAATCATCTTTGGTCGGCATCAGATAAAAAATATTCCCTGGATCCTGCTCGATTGCCCAACAGACACAGTTAAGCATTGTATTTGTCTTGCCGGACTGCTCGACCCCACAAAACCATATCTCGCGCACCCATGGTAAGCCAAAGGTATTCATAATGTGCACGCAATGGGGTGCGAACTCGTGTCGCCATTTCCCAGGATGCGCCCCTTCTGTTACTTCACGAAATTCTGCCCAATCGGCTACGGGTATCCTCTCCGGCCGGCGCAGCCGATGGCGAACGGCGGCAGTGATGCGCACCTGGATCCGTTCTGGGATCCGCTCGACCATCTCCGTAGGCAGATAACGCGCGACGGAGGATCGGCGCAGGATGCGGTCGGGGAGCATGGCCGGCTCCGTTGGCTGAGTGTTGTGGGCGGCGGCTCGCGTCATGCCTCATCCTCCTCGATCTCGACCTCAAACCGCCGACCGTCGGCGATCTCGTTGAATGCGGCGGCGATGACATCCTCGAGCGCCTGAGCGAATTCCGCTGAGCGCGCCGGATCGCCGCCGCATGCGTGCAGCAGCTTGTTCTGGTCGAGGTGGGCGCGGTGACTGAGGGTGTCCTGCAGCAGGCCGACCAGGGCGGCGGCCTGGATGTCGGAATCTTCCTTGAGAATCCACTTGGCATCCTCTTTGCGGTTGCTCATGCGCGCCGTTCTGAGTTTTTCCTCAAGCAGCTCGATCTCGGCCTCTTCTTTGCGCCTGGAGCGTTCCTCGGAACTGGCGACCCGCTCGCGATCAATGCTGAGGGTTTCAGCGTATTCGAGCAGATCGGCGCGGCGGCAGCTGCCGTCACGCTGGATGCGCACTTTGCCATTGTTCCAATCGTTGGAAAACTTGCCGGCGCTAACCTTGTAGCCCTTGCCGATCAGATACTCGCGGGCGGTCTTCTGCTTGTCGAAAATCTCCGGATCGGCGGCAGCCTCTTCGGGGAAATACACCGGCCAGAGACGGTCGAGGCATTCCTGCAGTCCTTGCTTGGCGGCGTCCCAGTCGCGCTTGTTGGCGGCGGTGCTGGCGTCGCGATAATTCTGCATGCATTGGATGACGGCGTTGTGCAGGGTGCTAAGCTCGACCTTATCGTGCTTATTAACGACCTCGATGAGTTTTTGGACGCGTTGGAACATTTTTAAAGGCTGTCCTTGGTTATTTGTGGGGTTTTATGCACTTTTTCGCGTATCCAGCGGGCTGGCGACATCGTGCGGCCTTGTCATCAGGTGCAGATAGACCATGGTGGTGCGCACGTCTTTATGGCCGAGTAACTCTTGCAGTCTTTTTATGGCTATCTCGTGCGAGCCTTCGGCATTTTCCAGCCAGTGGGTTGCAAAGGAGTGGCGGAAGGTGTGGCAGCTTGCATGCCGCTGCACGCCTGCGGCGTTTATGGCTCGGCGGATGCGCTTTTGCACGGCGGTTTCGTGGACATGGTGCAGGCGACCTTTCCATTTTTTATCGATGGCCGGTTGTTTTGCCGGAAAAAACCAAAACCATCCCCATTCGTAGGGCGCGTTTGGGTATTTTCGATCGATGGCACCGGGCAGGGAAACGGGCGTGCGGTTTGCGGCGTGGCGCTCGTGGACCGACCGCAGGCGGCGCAGGTGTTTTTCTAACGGCTGGATGATCATTTCAGGCAGGGGCAGGACGCGGTCTTTGTTGCCCTTGCCTTCGCGCACGGTGACGGTGCGGCGATCGATAGAGATGTCCTTGACCCGCAGCCGATAAACCTCGGAAATACGCAACCCGCATCCGTACATGAGAGCGCCCCACAACCACCCGACACCGTCGAGCTGATCGAGCACGGCCCAGGCCTCACAGCGGGAGAATATCTCGGGTAGTCGTTTGGGCCGCGTCGACCAGAGAAATGACAAATCGCCGACCTCGACGCGAAGCACGTTTTTGTACAAAAAAACCACGGCGCACAGGGCTTGCTTTTGCGTGCTGGCGGCGACTTTTTCGCGACTTGCCAGCATGGTGAGAAATCGCCCGATGCGCGCTTCGCGGCTGTCGGACTTGTCGCAGTTACGTAAAAAATCGATGTAGCGTCCAACCCAGTGGAGGTACACCTTGACCGTTTTTCGACTGCGACGCTTGATGGTCATGACGTCGCGCATGTTTTGGAGTGCCTGGGTTTTGTTCATGGGTGCTACCTCATTTCGTACTTTTTTTGGATTTAACAAGCCATGATGGGTGGTTAAATAATGTTGTGTGCCTAAAACATGGCGATCTGGCGCGTGTCTTCTTCAAACCGCCTTTTCGCCGCCTCGTAATAGTCGCGGTCGATCTCGCAGCCCACGAAGTCGCAGCCGAAATAGTGGGCGGCGACCGCCGCGCTTCCGCTCCCCAGGTGCGTGTCAATAATCCGCATAGCCGGTGTGGCGTAGTTCTGCAGCAGCCACTCGTACAACTTCACCGGCTTCTGCGTCGGGTGTATCCGCTTCTCGTTCAGGGCCTTGTTGCCCTGCTGCACGGTCCCTCGAGCAACCGATACCCCCTGCATCATCCCGCGCCACATGTAGCGCACAACGTCCACCCGCTCATTCATGCTGTTGTACGCGATTTCGGCTCCACTCTGGTCAGCTCCATCGTTAACCTTGTCCCAGATGATACGCCCGCCGGGCAGGGCCACCGGGTAATAGTTCACGCCCCAGATGATCTGGTGTTTCGCCACCCGGCGAAGCTCGGCGAAGTATTCAGGTGGCGGCGGCTCCCGGTCCCAATCCTTTTTCTGGTATCCGCCATCGAGGCAGCGCAGCACGCTTCCGTTTTTCTGTTTCACTCCGTGGCAACGGTTCGTTCCGCCGTCCTCGCCGCGACCATAGGGCGGGTCAACGATCGCCAGGTCAAAAGCATTATCGGCGCAGCGCTTAAGGTATGCCATACAGTCAATGTGAATCAGATCTACCATTTTGCACCTTCCTACCCACCGGCACACAACCAAGGGGTCGAGCGGACGAACAAACTGCAGTGCTTCCCGAAAAATGACTACTTGGCCGGGCCAGCATTCCGCGCCCGCTCACCCCAAGCGTTATGATGCCCGGGCAATCAGTGCGGGTCTCGCCCACGTCCTCTGCCACCGCATCCAGTCGGGCGACCGTCGCCCATCTTGCCCCCGGTAGAGCATCGCCATCGGCATAAAACCGGCCGCTAAGGTCTCCTCCATCCTCCGGGTAGCGTCGTCGAAAGTGTCCTTCGACCAGCCGCACAGCACGTAGGCCCGCAGGGCGTGGCTTGTGGTCGTAAATCCGGCGTTCAGCAGCATCCGCCCCGCTTCGCGCAGGGGTTCGAGATCGTCGGGTGTGTCGTAGGCAAAAAACATCTGTTTGGGCCGCAGGTTCCGCAGGGCTTCCACGTGCCAGGTTTTCAGCCGTTTTGCCTCCAGCCCGCCAGTGAATTGAATCCGCCCGTTGCTTTTCTGGCCCTTCAGCATCTCGAACACGTTCCGAATGTGCTGGTCCGAGCAGGCCAGCAGGTTGTCATCCAACACGTTCCAGCCTTCGGTGATCGGCAGCTCCCGCAACGGGCCTTCCCGCTTCGGCACACTGCAAAACCAACAGGCGTTCGGGCATCCCCGCGATGTCAGCACGTACCCGCGCTTAACGTACATTCCCGGCGTAAAGTCCCCGCCCGTTTCGCCCGTCGCTGGCCCGCCGATCCGCACCGGCGCCACCGGCTCCCAGGCTTTCGCCAGTTTCTCGGCCAGGGGTAAATCCCAGGTGAACGTCACAGAGACATGCACCTCGTCGGCCTGGTCGAAGAGACCCGGCCCTGTGCCAACTCTCACCAGATCATCAGTTGGAGTAGCGGCAGTTCGCCGAGGGAAAACCCGAATTATCCGTCTGTCTACATGGGGCATCATAACCCTTCGCTCCAGCCAGGACGCGGCATAAGGCCGCCGCGCCGCTGACCTCAAATGTCACCTGCCCGATATCTTCAGCTCTCGCCCGTTTTCGATAACAAAAAAGTTGACATCCGACATTCGATATTGACCGCCTGGACCGCCTTTCACACTGTATCCGCTGGGATCGAAAACGATCTCGACCGGAAACGGAAAGCCGCCTCCAAGCTCAGGTGGGTTATTTTGGGCCCATTTATTCTGATAGTAGTATTTGCTGCTTTTTTTGATTTTTGCGTAAAGTTGATTTGCCATTTTTTACCTCCCCATCTCAAATGCTTGATAAAGTTCCTCGATCCTCTGCGAATCCATATCCTGAATCCGAATGCCGGCAATCTCCACTCCGCAGCGTTTGCAGAAATACAGGCATCCGGAGTCAAAAACATCGGCCAGATAATCGTGCCCCTTGATTTTACAGACGGCTTTGCACATGGCCATATTCCATGTGTTGGCGTCATACTTTTCCGACAGCGGCACCAGGTATATGCTGTCATAATGACGGGCGATATAGTCAGCGAGTTGGTCAATTGGCATGGCCGCCTCCTGTATATGGCATCCGCCCGAACGGGCCTTCGATGCTCGGGCATGGCATGATGTCGGCATCGATGTCGTAGTATCCGCGTTTACGGTTTTTATCCTCTACGGCCTGGAAAACGGCTGCGATATATTCTTCGCCGTTCGTCTGCCGCTCGAGGATCCGCCAGAATGTTTCGATGGAGTGCTGCAGGTCGGCGATCTCCATATGGATCAGCGGCGAGACCGGCGGACCGAGTTCGGTGATTTCGTCGACTTCGGAGAGGATGTGGTCGAGCTGCTCGCCGAGGCTGTTGCGACTGGCGTAGATGGTTTCGGGCCAGCTGTAGACGATGCCTGGGTTTTCGCGCTCCATAATCACTTGTTTGAGATATTGGACCAGGTCGAGGCCTTCCTGGTAGGCGTCCAAGAGTGCGTCACGGCCGTTGTCGGCCTGCAGGGGCGTGCCGTATTTGCGCACACCCTCGTCGGATCGGTCGTACAGGTCTTTGATAATCTCGGGCAATACGGGTTTGCGACCCTGGGTAGGCATCGGTTGGGATACTGCTGCGGGGTTTTGCGGCCCCCGGCGATCCTTGAGTTTGTCAATCGACATGGATGGAGGTCTCCTTTCGTGGTTTGGGGTTAGCGTTTGCCGGGGGCCGCTTAAAGCCTTGACGGGTTAAATATCCGCATTGCTCGCACTCGCGCAGGCCGTTGTCGATGTTGGCAAGGTGCCCGCCGCAGTTGGTGCAGGTGGTTGCAAATGGGTGCGGGTTGCGTTTCAGGCACATGCGCGGGCCTCTTTTTTGATCTGCCGGATCCGGCGCTCGATCACCTGGCGGCGGGACTTGCCTTCGATGTTTTGGCGGTCCATCACCTTGATGACAGTTTGCAGCAAATAAGGGTTGTCGATGTACTGGATGGTGCAGCGGCAATCGTCCACGCTGGTGTATATGAGGCTGTCGATCCTCTCGGAGGCGCGCTCGATATCTTCGGGCTTGTGACGATGGCACAAATCAAAGATGCCGAAAGGTGTCTCGACATCGGGCTGGCAGGTGTCGCCCCATCCGCAGAAATCGCAGTAGACGGCGTTTCGTTCATCGAAAGTGTCGGCAGAAGTCCACACTTTTATTTTTCCGGAACTCATGCTGCCCCCTTTCGCTGCTCGAATGTCTGGACAAATATCTCCTCCACCTTGTCGAAAAACTCCCCGGCCAGATCCTGCACCTGTGACGTGAGCTCGGCGGGCGG
>Ga0194137_10001305_pt1 | contig 15266 bp, 14 predicted proteins | sample TARM_MetaG_T3_14_FD_134025 | JGI IMG/M metagenome (GOLD analysis project Ga0194137, IMG submission 134025) | Freshwater microbial communities from Pennsylvania, USA, analyzing microbe dynamics in response to fracking - TARM_MetaG_T3_14 (version 2) | ecosystem: Environmental > Aquatic >... | reverse complement strand
ATTGGTGGAAGCGCAGGCCAAGCTGGATGTGGGTAATTTCTGGGGGGTTCCGGACAAGTTCTATGTCGGCCTGGAGTTACAGTACTGGCGCAACAAGTTTGGGACACGGGGCGTGAAGGAAACCGTGCCACAGTTAGTCGCTCAATGGAAATTTTAACGCGGTATCCAGTCATTCAAATTGGATAAGGCACAGTACACTGAGTACATTAGGTACGGCGTCGCCTCTTTTTTGGGGCGCCGCCTTGATACTTCTAATCGCTCACGAGAGCACATACGCTACTACTTCGAAGTGGAAACAGGCGATTAATTGACCAAACGGACTCATATGCGACAAAGTAATCGCGTTGCGATAATAACTGCGATCACTTTTCCGTGTTGTAGGCGAACACCGGGACCTAGGACATCCACAATCGATTAAATCCACGAGCCGCAAGCCTTGGATGGTTTGTATGGCCCCTTGCGATGAGATGATGATGCTGAGACATGCGTAATGCAATTGCCCACGACCTCAGAACTGAGCTATAGCCTAGATCAGGCAGCTAATTCACTCCAACCGAAATCTGAGCCATCGCTTCAGGATTAATACCACACAACGTGGCCACAATGGTGGAACACCGGTTGTAGCGGTACCCCGATGGTGTCGATTGGTCATCCAGAGGATCGCTAGTGAAATATTAATTCATATAAACTCGGTGGCTGCACGCAGAGAATGGGATCAATAATATTAATAATACACTCAGCCCCCTATGTAGGACATCTCTATTTTAGGGGCACGATGTACTAGGCTATCGGTATTTAACATACGAAGGTCAGAATAGCGGTCATTGCGTGCTTGCCAGATGCTTGAAACCACATTGGAGATCTGCTCGTCATTGCAGCCGCCACGGATTAACGCACGCAGGTCGTATCCGTTGCCGGAAAATAGGCACGTGTAGAGTTTACCTTCGGTCGATAGCCTAGCACGCGAGCAGCTGCTGCAGAAAGCCTGGGTGACGCTGGAAATTAATCCTATCTCACCGGAACCATCTTTGTATCGCCATCGCCGTGCCGTCTCGGCACTATAGTTTGGTGCGACCTCCTCGATGGGCAACTCAGCATTGATACGGCGAACGATTTCTTTCGAAGTAACCACTTCCTTTAAGTTCCAGCCATTGCTCGTACCGACATCCATGTATTCGATGAAGCGCAGTATAGTTGAACTCCCCTTGAAATACCGTGCCATAGGCATGATTTGGTGGTCATTCATCCCCGCCTTCACCACCATATTGACCTTAATCGGAGCGAACCCGGCTTCATATGCGGCCTCAATCCCCTTGAGTACGTCGCTCACTGGGAATTCAACATCGTTCATAAGGTGAAAAACTGCGTCATCAAGAGAGTCGAGCGATACGGTGATCCGCTGCAATCCCGCGTGCTTCAACGCCTGGGCTTTACGCGCCAGCAGGGATCCGTTGGTGGTCAGCGTTAGATCAAGTGGCTTGCCCTCGACCGTACGAAGGTCGGTGAGCATGGCGATGAGTTCTTCAATGTTCCTGCGCAATAAAGGCTCACCACCTGTTAACCGGATCTTGCGTACGCCATGTCCCACAAATATCTTCGCTATCCGGATGATTTCCTCGAAACTGAGCATCGAAGAGTGAGGAAGGAATACGTAGTTTTTGTCGAATACCTCCTTCGGCATGCAATAGACACAGCGAAAATTACAGCGATCAGTCACTGAAATTCTTAGGTCTTGTAATGGACGAGACAGTACATCAGTCAGGGCTCCAGTCTGTGCTTGCAGTTTTGCGGGGATCCCCGGCGCCGCCTGGTGGACGCGGTGATCGGCGATTGGGATGATTCTTTTTGCCATAAGGTAGCTCAAAGCTAAGCGTATTTACGTCAGTCCGGTGAACTTAAAATTAGTAGAAAACCATAAGAGGTGTCTACTCTAAAAACAAATAAAAAGGAATTCTCGAACGAGCTCACTCTCGTCAGGCTCTGGCACCATCGTCATTCATATGTTCCCGGTAGTGGCACGAGGAACTATACCCAATGTGCGGTGAGGTTGCCAACAAGCATTCAAGAATAAAATGCAGGGATGCCTAAGGCTGCTTGCTCTGATCTGGAGTTGCCCCAACATAAAGATTGTAGGTATCAATATTTTTGACACTCTCGATCATAAGTTCAATAAACTCCTTTAATTTGCGACCAGCATATCGTTGCCGCTGGTATGCACAGTAGATCCGGGTGCGTTCAGGTTTCCAATTAGGTAACACGGGTTCCAAAATCTTTCGGGAGACTTCGGGACGAGCAAAAAAATCCGGTAAGAGAGCAATTCCAAATCCATCAAGACAGAACGTTTTCATAACCCAGTAATCGTTAGTTTCGATTACCGACCTCGGGACAAAAGGTTGACTATGTTGGTTGAAATGTAAGACTGATGGAGTGGGATGTGTTGCTTTTTCGCTTAGGACAATCGAATCATGCCGATCAAGATCAGTTGGATTCAGTGGCACTCCCTTCCGACGAAGATAAGTCGGACTCGCATATAGACCGTAACTGACTCTTCCTAACAATCGGCCAATCAGATTGGGCATATCAGGCGGAGCTGCGCAAACGTAGCAGTCGACCTCCTCAATGCTAGGTGAATCCGCACGTCCAGCAATGTCCATGCGACACTTGACGTTCGGGTACCGTTCAAGAAAAAGCCGTGTGACATGGCAAACGAAAGTAGTGCTGAACTCATTGTCAGACATGACGGAAAGTCCTCCGGAGATCCCACTACCCATTTCCTGCACCTGAACACGTGCTGACTCCAACCGCCCCGAAACGTCGGCGAGAAGGGCCTCACAATGAGCGAGAAAGACCCGTCCAGTCTCCGTCGGTACTACGCCACGGGCTCGGCGTGTAAGCAACGTTGAGCCCAATGCTTGCTCAAGGGCAAGCAATTGCCGACTTAATGTCGCTTTTGAAATTCCGCTAACTGCTTCAGCCCGGGTCAAACTCCCGCTCCGAAGTACCAATGTGAAGGCTTCTATGAGCCTGAGATCAAGTTGCATGAGAGCGGTCTCCATTCTCTTCTTCGAGCGTTCCAAAATTGGAACGGTGTATTTTATCGTAGCACTTACCGGGGGCGAATTGGTGAAGTAAATTCTGCATCGTGGTAACACGACGTAATTTGATTGATAAGGAAATCACAATGTTTCGGCGGAAACTGCGGGCGTCATCAACCTGGATGAAGATGATCGCCAACGAAGCTAACGCAGGCGTGGTAACCGACGAAACCTCAAGTAAAGCATCTAGGAACGTCCAAGAATATAGCGGGGAGATATATACCGATTATGGAAATCATGAATGCCAGTCCTTGGGATCCGCCGTCGCCAATACTGCAAGCAATAGATTAGCAAGGTCTGATGCAAAGGCTGAGTCTGAATCAACATCAGCCATTACATCTGACATGTCTTTCCACCACTGACGTTATTAAAGCGTTATTGATCATGAACCCAACATCACAAACATTAACTAACGACTCTTTGGCCGCTTCATGGATACCGATCATTCCATCATCAGAAGTGTCAAAGGCTAAGAACATTGCCTTGGGCTTCATTGACGGCGAAGAACTCGCTATCTGGCGCGCAGAGGATGGCACCGCTCAAGCATGGGCGAACCGTTGCCCGCATCGTGGCCTTCGCTTCACCCTTGGCAGAATCATTAACGGACGTCTTTCCTGTGCATATCACGGATGGGAATATAGTGCTAATGACGGACGATGTGCTGCCATTCCCGCGCATCCTCAGATGCCCCCCCCAAGGAATGTATGCGCTACTACGTTCAAGGTCACGGAAACGAATGGGATGATCTGGGCAAGTCGTTCAGAGCCTACAAGTCCACCGCCACAAACAAATCAAACAATGTTCCTGCGTACCTTAGCGGTGCGAGCTCCAAGAGATTTTGTCGCGAAACGACTGGTGGGCCAAGGCTGGACGCAATCTGATCCTAACGTTTTGGAGGGAACAATCGACGGAAGCAATGTGACTGCATTTGTGAGTGACGCCGGCAATAACTTAGTGCTATTGCACATTAACGTCAGTCATGAAACAGGTCTGGCGCAAGTGAAGAAGATGCATTCAGCATTGCGGCGGCTGCGTCAGGAAGTGGAAACATGTTGGATAAGCGAAGGAGAAGACAAATGAGATTAGAGACAAAAGACCCGAACGTATTGAACGATTGGCTAACAGTAGGCCCAGCTAGCCGACTCGCAGACACCAGTGAAATGCGACCCTATGAAACTCGGTTGCTTGGCTTGCCAATCAAGGTGTGGAGGACAGAGGACCGATCCGTACAGGCCACTATGGACGGTGAGAAAGTCGCTGTGCAGATTAGCTACGCGTATATTTGGATTTGTCCAAAAGGCGATCCGTCACGAAACTTCTTCGCCTTTCCAGAATTTAGCCAAAGTGGAAGACGGATCGTGGATTGCGACGGCATAGGCGTCGCAGTGTCCGGACTGCGAATGATTGAGAATTTCCTCGACATGGGCCATTTCCCGTTTGTGCACGCAAGTTATCTTGGCGAGGTGCCGCGAACCGAGGTCGCCCCCTACACCGTTTCAATTGACGAAGTGAACGACGAGATCTGGGCTACAGAATGCAGATTCTTCCAGCCTAAGACATCAATTAGCGCTAAAGAACCGCTAGAAACGCACTACAAGTACCGCGTGATGCAACCATTTACCGCGATTCTTTACAAGTCGGCTTTCACGCGACCCGATGAAATGGACGCTCTTGCACTGTTTGTACAACCGTTAGACGAGGACCATATCATCGCCTATTGTCTCCTCGCATATTACGATGACGTCTCCACCGACAATGATCTGCTTTCATTCCAGCATACCATTTTTGGTCAGGATAAGCCGATTCTCGAAAACCAGATTCCGAAACGGTTACCTCTGCAGCAGAAAACGGAGATCCCCACAAAATGTGACGCTACGTCGGTTGCATATAGAAGGTGGCTTGCAGCACGCAATGTGAGTTATGGAGCGCTGGTCGCCTAAGGGTATTTGTATGCCAAACGAAATGAATGACACATCAAAAGGCCGTACGCAGTTTCGCATACGGCGTAAGTGGCCAGTCGCGGCTGATATCGTTGGTCTGGAGCTCGAAAGAGTCGACGGAGCAAAGATCGTTAGCCCGATCGCGGGCGCGCATCTTGAATTAGTCCTACCAGAGAATGACAGCAAGCCGATCATCCGTCACTACTCGTTGTGTAATGCGCCGAACGAGCAGGAGACGTATCTCGTTGCAGTCAAGCGAGAGCCAGCTTCGCGTGGCGGATCTTCATTTATTCATGAAAAGCTCAAAGAGGGCGACATAGTTCAGGCGAGCGACCCAAGGAATAACTTCCCGCTGCATGTAAAGGCCGAACGACACATGTTATTCGCAGGCGGCATTGGAATCACGCCGTTGCTAGCGATGGCGCAACAAATAGCACACGATAAGGGTCGATTCGACCTCTATTATTACGCGCGTTCGCTTGAACATGTCGCTTTTGGCGATCGACTTGCAAGAATAGACGCATCAAAATCTGTCAATCTATGCCTCGGTTTGTCGCCAGAGGAAACAGAGAGTTCAATACAACGTGCATTGGAGAGCGCAACCGAAGGAACGCATGTCTATGTATGCGGACCGGCGCCGTTCATGTCCGTAGTAGAACGCCTCGCACTTGCAAAAGTGGGCACTGAACGGTTCCATTTTGAACATTTCGGAGCGCCGCCTGTAAAGGTGGAAGGGGGCAATAAGGCATTCACAGTAGAGCTCAAGAAAAGCGGGATTACTTGCCAAGTCAGCCCGGATCAAACAATCGTTCAAGCGCTAGAAGCCGCTGGACATATGGTCGAGATCTCGTGTGAACAGGGGGTTTGCGGAACATGTTTGACCCGTGTCTTGTCAGGGACACCTGAACACCGTGACTCCTACCTTAATGCTTCCGAGAAAGCGAAAAATAACCAGATGCTCTTGTGCGTCTCGAGATCACTCTCGGAAAAGTTGGTACTTGACCTCTAAAAGGACGTTGGAATGCGACTATTTGATTATGAACTATCAGGAAATTGCTATAAGGTTCGGTTTCTGCTGCACCTTCTAAAGGTCAGTTACGAACGTGTGCCGATCAATTTTTATCCTGGAAAAGAGCACAAAGCACCCTGGTTTATTGAACAATATAATCCTCGTGGTCAACTGCCAGTGCTGGAAGACGGAAATGAAATCATCAGGGACGCCCAGGCTATCCTAGTGTACCTTGCATCTAAATATGACAGTGAGCGTACATGGTACCCAGATGACGCAGCCACACGCGCCCAGATTCAGATTTGGTTGGCTACTGCGGATGAGATCACAAGCACTGCATCAGCAGCCCGTCTCCATGACGCATTAGGTTATCCATTTGACGTAGAAGCATGTCGAAAGGGTGCCCGCGCCGTATTCCGTCTGATGGATGACCATCTGGCCGAACGACATAGTGTTGGTGACCATTGGCTTGCAACAGCGAAGGTACCTACAATTGCTGACATTGCATGCTTCCCATACATTGCTTTGGCACCCGAAGGCGGAATTACGTTGGACGAGTTCCCGGCACTAAGACGTTGGACTTCAGAGTTCAGAAGCCAGCCTCGTTTTATGGGGATGGCCGGCATTATGGCTCCCGAGCTCACACCACAATAAGCTGAATATTTAACGCAATTAAATGATGGAGACTGCTATGCATCGTCAACTTCTCGAAGATAGAACTTTTCTGCGTCACTTTTGGCATCCGGTCTGCACCCGAGCGGAGCTTGAGACTGCGAATCCCTCTGGACTCGGCCCTCTTGGTGTAGAACTTCTCGGTAATAAGCTTGTTATTGCTAACCTGAATGGCGAGGTTGTTGCGATGGATGATCGCTGCCCGCATCGGTTTGCCGCATTGTCGAAGGGACGTGTTGAAGGTGACAGCCTGCGATGTAACTACCATGGGTGGAAGTTCAACTCCGCCGGTCAGTGTACGGAAATTCCGGCCTGCCCAGAGGTCCCGATTCCGCGAAAGGCTTGTACTACACGCTATGAATGTGAACTGAGATACGATATCGTTTGGGTGCGACTGGATAGTTCCTGGAATTGCACCGAAATCCCATATTTCAGCGAATGGGATCAACCCGGTATGCGCAATGTCGTGGTTCCATCCTATGAATGGAAAACGGCAGCAGAGCGACGCTGGGAAAACTTCACTGACCTTTCTCACTTCGCCTTTGTGCATCCGGGTACTTTGTATGATCCGGCTTATTCTCGGCCCCCGATTCCGAATGTCGACCGGGTAGAATCTGAGCTCCGCTTCGCCATTGAACCACCGCCAGAGATGTTGGAGAACTTGCCTGAGAACTGTCCGATCGGTTCCTTCACCTACCGGTGTACGATGCCCTACTCGATCAACTTGAAGATTCAACTCTATCGTGATGGGACAACGTTTACGCTATGGACTACCAGTTGCCCTGTAAGTGAAGATCGTTGCCGCAACTTCCTCATTATTTCGAGGGAAGACAAGCCTAATGATCCAGATCACCAGCATATCGCGTTCCAGAAGATCGTTCTCGAAGAGGATCAGCCAATTATTGAATCACAGTCACCAAAGACCATTTCGCTAGAAGAACTCTCCGTGGTGACTGATAAGGTATCTAATCAATATCGAAAGTGGCTGCGCGAATTGTCGCTCGCTGCAGTAGAAGGTAAGGAAGCATTTGTTCGCTGCTTGCACACGCCCATCGTTGAAAGCGAACCGGCGCTGCAGGTGGTCGCAAACTAGTAACGTTGGCATTACTGTAAAGCCATGTTTTTAATGGGGGGCATACGTTGCGGCGATCAAACTGCGATGATGGAAATGCTACTTTGAACAAGCCCTCTATGTTCGTCATTGGCTAAAGGTTCGTACGGTCAGGACAGAGACCTAAATGAGATGCTATCTGTGTCCTGATCGGCCCGCGTAGCAACGGAAGTCACCTAAATTATCGTTTGAGAGCTAGTGGTGATCCTCACCTAGTGCACAAACGGAAGATCCTTGTGAGATTAAAAGAATGAGTATGCCATTTTCGTTAGGGTGTAACGGCCGGGGTGTCGTACACATTGAAGGTACCCCGATATCGGTGGACGAGCAGTTTAAGCTATTAAAGTCAGCTGGTGTCTATGACCATTTTGACCGAATGCCCCAACCTGGGGAAGAGATGGAATATGTCCGTGCTGCCAATAAGTACGGAATACCAATTCGCACTGGCCTTTGGTGGTACATATCCGGCCGTGACGAAGACCTCCTTGAAAAAAATCTCCGCATAAGTAAAGAAGCTGGCACAGAGTTCCACGATGTGATGCTTCATCTCAGGAATGCGCAAGGCCAAATCTTGAGCGATGATGAGATAGTAGCATTCTATCGACTTGCCCATGAACTGGGCGAACGTATCGGTATTGAAGTCGGATTTGAAAATCACATATATATGTGGTCCGAGGATCCGCGAAGGGTCACACCCATAGCAAAACGTCTCGAGGCGGAAGGATTACCGTTCAAATTTGTACTTGACCATAGCCATGTACTGATCAAGATTGATAATGCGGAGGAGCAAGACATCATCGGTATTCGAGGAGATGTCGAATCTGGAGCTTTAATCCTCGATCCGTATGAGAGTGGAAACGTCATCGACGAATGGATTTCGATGAATTGTGTCCACTGGCTTCAGTATAGGCCGGTTTCACCTAACGGGCCGAAAAACGTTTGGGCGGTTAAAGATGCAAATGATTACGTCGGCGGTTCCTATGGCCGACCTTGCCAATATCCCTTTGTAAAGCCAAAGACAGGTGAATGGCATTCCCATTGGCATGCATACCGGGTGGAACCCAGTAAAGAAGTCGTCAGGCGAATGCTTCGTCATCACCATCTCAATCCATCGAGTCCGCTCCGCTATATCACAACGGACATGATTGACATGGCCGACTATGGTGAAAATGCGAAATATTCGCTGTTTGAACAGAATGTTGCAATAGCTGAGTGGATCAGGTCAACCTGGGATGAGATTGTGAAAGAGCCCAAGCCCTTAAAGGCTTGAGCGTACTTATATTATGAATATGAAAGGAACATTGGCATGAAAACTAAAGCTGCGGTTGCTTGGAAGGCAGGCATGCCTCTTACTGTCGAGACCGTTGATCTGGACGGCCCTCGCCATGGTGAAGTCTTGGTTGAGATGAAGGCGACGGGAATTTGCCATACTGACTATTACACGTTATCAGGGGCTGATCCGGAGGGATTGTTCCCAGTTATCCTAGGCCACGAGGGTGCGGGTGTAGTCGTCGATGTAGGACCTGGAGTCAGCTCACTTCGGCCAGGCGACCATGTAATTCCGCTTTATACTCCGGAATGCCGGGAGTGCAAATTCTGCCTCAGCCAAAAGACCAACCTTTGTCAGAAGATTCGGTCCACACAGGGCAAAGGCCTTATGCCGGACGGAACATCGCGCTTCTCGCTCAATGGCCAGCCAATTCTGCATTACATGGGTACCTCGACATTTGCAAACCATATTGTCGCACCGGAGATCGCCTTAGCAAAAATACGTTCCGATGCGCCGTTCGATAAAGTTTGCTACATCGGATGCGGTGTGACCACCGGCGTCGGTGCGGTCCTCTTCAGTGCGAAGGTAGAGGCAGGTGCTAACGTTGTCGTATTCGGGCTGGGTGGCATTGGCCTAAATGTGATTCAGGGCGCTCGAATGGTTGGTGCAAACAAGATCATCGGTGTCGATCTCAACCCCGACCGTGAAGCTATGGCCAGAAAATTCGGCATGACACACTTCCTTAACCCGAAGGACGTCGAGGCTGCCGGAGGCAATATCGTGGATGCCATTATTCAACTCACAGACGGCGGGGCAGATTACAGTTTTGAGTGTATTGGAAACACAAAAACGATGCGGCAATCCCTTGAATGTTGTCATAAAGGTTGGGGACGTTCCATCGTAATTGGCGTTGCCGAAGCTGGGGCCGAGATTAGCACACGTCCATTCCAACTCGTGACGGGTAGGAAGTGGGAGGGGTCCGCCTTCGGTGGTGCACGTGGACGCACTGATGTTCCGAAGATCGTCGATTGGTATATGGAGGGAAAACTCAATATCGACGATCTCATCACACATAAACTGAGCCTCGATCAGATTAACGAAGGGTTTGACTTGATGAAACGAGGCGAATCGATCAGGTCTGTTGTGATGTATTGACCGTACTAACGCGGTACGAGTTTCATTCTTGATATCTGTTCATTTCAAAACGGGAGACAAATGGAGACAACAATAGATCACTCGGAATAACTATTACTAGAGAGATAAGCCGACATTCAACGCCCTCTTTAGACGGCGTTGAATGTCAGCCTTTAACGTGAAGACGCAACTCAAAGAGAATCTCTTCACGTTGGGTGCAATGATATTAAGTGACCAGTCTTGCGGACCGTGTAGACGCGGTATATCGGCTGGCATAAGATGCAAAGGATAGCAAGAATGAATAATTCCACAACCTCGTCTGACCGGCTACCGCCGGGAAGCCTCTTCCTCCTCGCTTTGCAGCATGTCCTCGTTATGTATGCGGGGGCGATCGCTACTCCATTGATTATTGGCGCTGCGCTAAAGTTACCAAAAGAGCAGATCGCTTATCTCATTAATGCGGACTTATTGGCCGCTGGTGTTGTGACGATCTTGCAAACCGTCGGGTTTAGAGGGGTGGGGATTCGCCTTCCAATCATGATGGGTGTAACCTTCACTGCGATTGGACCCATGATCGCTATTGGGTCCAATCCTGAGTATGGCCTTGTAGGAATCTATGGTGCGACCATCGCTGCGGGTGTCTTCGGATTTTTGATTGCCCCGTTTGTTGGGAAGCTACTTAGGTTCTTCCCGCCAATTGTGACGGGTACGGAAATCCTTATGGTCGGTCTTTCACTGTTTGCGGTTGCAGCTGCGTGGGCTGGGGGTGGATTTGGCAATCCTGACTTTGGGAATCCTGTGTATCTTCTCATCTCGGGATCAGTACTACTCTTTGTCGTCCTTCTTGTACGTAAGGATCGCGGCATGATCTCGAGTATGTCTATCCTTTTAGCATTAGTGTTTGGCTTTCTTATTTCCATCCCACTAGGCCAGGTCTCTCTTGCGGGTCTCGATGAAGCACCATGGCTAGGGGCAGTAGTACCTTTCGAATTTGGGGTACCCAAGTTCAGCTTCTGGGCAATCGCAGCGATGTGCGTTGTAATGCTCGTTACATTTATCGAATCTGCCGGAATGTTCTTGGCCATTGGCGAAATTGTGGACAAAAAAGTGGGTGAACAAGACCTGGTACGCGGCTTTCGCGCCGACGGGCTTGGCAACGTCATCGGCGGCGTGTTTAACACGTTTCCGTATACGTCATTTGCTCAGAACGTCGGACTCGTTGCAATCACGGGCGTCCGTAGTCGCTGGGTTTGCGCAGCGGGTGGTGGCATTTTGATTCTCTTGGGATTGTTGCCAAAACTGGCCCATATTGTTGCTTCGATACCTCCAGCAGTACTCGGCGGCGCCGGTATAGTAATGTTCGGTATGGTCGCAGCTAGCGGGATTCGCACGTTGACTAAAGTGGATTTTTCGAGGGTGCAAAATCTGTATATCGTGGCCATTAGCGTCGGCATCGGAATGATTCCTGTGGTTTCAGAAAAATTCTTTGCGAAAATGCCGCCATCCTTGGCTCCAATTCTCACCAGCCCAATTCTACTGACCGCAATCATCGCAGTGGTATTGAACGTGTTTTTCAATGGATTAGCTACCAACGAAGAGGCTAAACGGGTGGCTTTGGAGACCGCACGGGAGGTAGAGGCGTAGCACATAACGGCTGGGATGCGGAGGATGGCATTCCAGACCTGTTATGGGTTAAATCGAAGCGGTTACGATAGAACGCCGGCATTACAGCTAATGATTGTTAAGCCAAGTCGTATGCCGCTAGCAAACGGTTCTTATGTAGCGCATTAGCAGAGCTACTAATGGCGTGCAATGGCGCAAGCAATATAATGGGGACATTCGCATGGACTTCGCCGATTCACAGTATTTTCGTAGTGGTAACTCTCAATATCGATCGCTGGACGCTTATTGGCACCCTGTAGCATATGGATCCGAAGTGCGTGAAAGTCCAGTTCAGGTTACGCTGCTTGATCGCCAGCTTGTCTTGGGTAGAATCAACGAACGCCTTGTGGCGCTTGATGATCGTTGCGCACATCGGGGCGCTGCACTGTCTAGCGGCAAGATCGTTGACGATTGTTTTGAGTGTCCTTTTCACGGGTGGCGGTTTGATAGCCAGGGAAACTGTGCTCATGCTCCCGGCAGTAACGCGTCAAAAAGTGTGTTGTCAAAGTCAAGAATCCTCAACTATCCCGTCGTCGAATCCGCTGGTTTGATTTGGGTCTGCCTGGAACAAGTGCCTCAGTATGCATTACCGAAGTTTCCGGAATACAGTGAGGCTGGTTACCGTACTCGGCCCGGCATCGCTTTCGAATGGGAGACGAGCGTTTCGAGATGTGTTGAAAACCTAATTGACATTTCTACTTTCAGTAGCGATAACGATTCGAGAGGTGAAACAGTCAAAGACGAACTGCGTTGGGTAGAAACCTGGTGGGAGAAGTCAACGCTTTGTTTCGAGTCACCTTTGTTAGAAAACGGTCGTATCTTCAGGATGCTAGAGGCAGTGGGTGTAGCAGGTGCGTCACGGAGTGCCTTGACCGACACCTATCGAGTAGGGATTCCAGGAACGGTGCACCGTCGACGTATGATCGGCGATGGCGAAAAATGCTATGTGTTGTTTTTTGCCGCTAGCCCCATCACTACTACCCGAACGCGCTGCTTCTGGTCATATAGTCGAAATTTCTCTGAGTCAGAGGAGTACGATAGCCTATTCCTAGAGGGCGTCCTGAATGACCTAGCGAGTCGACGATCGATTGTAGAGTCACAATTCCCGAAGATCGTACCAATCTGTGGAGGTGAGCGCCAGCGTGAGTCTTTGGTGTGTAGTTACGACACTCCCATCCATCACTACCGCAATGCGCTGTTGGAATCCTCTAGACTACACCTCAGAAGTAGGGAAGATTGGTCTGACTGCTCGTAATATTGTGGCGGGACCGGCGGACTCCTAGGCAAGACGAGTGGCCAAGAATCTTCCACAAATGTCCAACTAATATAAGTACTCAGGTTTGGTGATCACTATAGTTTGCAGCATATTGACCATCCCATAGTAGTATGGCGAAGTGAATCAGCTCCAGTTGTCTCGTTGTGAGTTTGCTCGCGCGTCACTCGATGCGCGGGCTTTTTTTCATACGAGCTCTGCAGGAAGTGCTCGCATCACGGTCATGTGGCAACAGGAGGTGCAGAGAAGCTTGTCTTCACCATCAATCACCTCCCTTATTTGCAGTCTGAATCTATCTTATCGGAGTATGATGCCGCATCGGAGTACACGAAGTTGATGAGGCCTGATTTTCGTGATCCTTTGTTTGGCTCATTACTCCGGTAGTCGCGAAACGTTCCCGGTAGACTGTAGGCGTAATACCTGCTCGCTTTTGGCATACCTTCCGTAAGCGTTCCTGTCCGCCGAATCCACTGCGAGACGCTACGGTCTTGATAGGCAGATTCAGATCAGTTAGCAATTGCTTAGCCATCTCAAAGCGAGCCATCTCTATGTATTCATGTGGACTGTGACCGATTTCTTGCAAAAATACACGCGTGAAATTCCTAACACTCATGTTTGCCTTCGCAGCAAGCACGCTTAAGGTAATCTTCTCGCTGAGATTCGCAAGGATCCAGGCCTGGATAGATTCGATGGTTGTATGGGAACTTCTTTGATTGATTAGGAAGTTACTGAATTGTGACTGCCCGCCTGGACGTTTCAAATAGACGACCAACTCACTTGCAACCTCTAGGGCGATTTCGCGCCCATGATCTTCCTCAACGAACGCTAGGGCGAGGTCTATGCCCGCTGTCACACCTGCAGATGTCCATAAATTATCTTGCCGGATAAATATTGCGTCCGACTCGACTTGAACCAATGGATACTGCCTTTTCAATCGGTCGGCAACACTCCAATGTGTTGTGGCCCTCTTATTGTTAAGTAGGCCTGCGGCCGCCAGGAAGAATGCCCCGGAGCAGAGTGCAGCAACGCGATCGATTCGCTTTGAGTTCTTTGCAAGCCAATCGACAATCACTTCGGCGTTCGATAGCGCAGCGTCTATCTCGCGTGCGCCAACGATGATCACATCGTTCGGCAGAGAGAGGTCACTAAGCTTCTTTGTCGCATCTATGGCCATCAGGGTGTCAGAACGCACAGAGCCAATCTGTAGCGAAGCTACGCGAATGTCGTATCCCGGTAAACCATGCCGGCGGACAAGATGTAGATTGGCATACTCGAACACAGACATTGGGCCAATTGCTTCTAGGGCTTTAAAGCCTGGATATACAAGGATGTCGAGGTTGCGTGTTTTGTAGTTCGTCAGGGTCATTACGTAGGTCTCATCAAATTAACGTTAGGATGTAAGGGGCGCAATCCCAATGCTTTCTGCAGGCAGGCTGCGATTCGAGACAACTAGACTGTTTATCCGGCCAACTTTTGGCGCCACCATAAGGCCAACCTGAATTTTCAAGACAATATGCTGAGTAGAGTAATTTCATAATTGTGGAGTGAAGAAGCATGAAAACAAAAGCAGCTATCGCCTGGAAAGCAGGCACCCCGCTGACGGTGGAGGAGGTGGATCTCCAGGGACCACGTGCGGGGGAGGTCCTCATTGAGGTTAAAGCGACTGGAATTTGTCACACTGATTACTACACGCTCTCTGGCGCAGACCCAGAAGGACTTTTCCCGGCAATCTTGGGCCATGAGGGTGCAGGAGTAGTGGTGGACGTTGGTCCCGGTGTCACAAGTCTGCAAAAAGATGATCATGTGATTCCGCTTTACACTCCCGAGTGCCGCCAGTGCAAATTCTGCCTTTCTCAGAAGACGAACCTGTGCCAGGCAATTCGCTCCACGCAGGGAAAAGGCCTCATGCCGGATGCGACATCGCGCTTCTCCGTCGATGGTAAGCCAATCTTCCATTACATGGGCACGTCGACGTTTGCTAACTAGGCGGATTCAACCGGTCGTCGCAACACCATATTGTTGAACAGATTTTAGGTACTCGTCCAGTGCTTCTGCTGGCGTCTTCCAACCCAACGTTTTCCGCGGCCTGGAATTTAGTGT
>Ga0194137_10001302_pt1 | contig 15280 bp, 14 predicted proteins | sample TARM_MetaG_T3_14_FD_134025 | JGI IMG/M metagenome (GOLD analysis project Ga0194137, IMG submission 134025) | Freshwater microbial communities from Pennsylvania, USA, analyzing microbe dynamics in response to fracking - TARM_MetaG_T3_14 (version 2) | ecosystem: Environmental > Aquatic >... | reverse complement strand
GCTAGGGTGGGCATGCCGGCCACCTGCCCGCTCCACAGCTGCCGGCGCTGGCCGCGATCAACCTTGCCACGCTCGCGGCGTACTGGCGCGACAAACGTGCCGCGCGCTTGGGCCAATGGCGGACACCGGAAACCACCTTGCACCCGCTCGAACTGCTCGGTGGCTGGCCCGCAGCATGGCTGACCCAGCACATGCTGCGCCACAAATCGCGCAAGCCAGGCTTCAGGCGCCTTTGCCCGTTGATGAGCTTGCTGAATCTTGCCGCGCTGGCGGCATGGCTGGCGGCCTCGTGGCGGCCATGAACCCGTCCACGGCAGGTATGCTGCCAGCGCCCCCGCTGCCGTTGTTCCGATGATGCCCCATGTTCCGCGCCGTATCGGCCAGTTGCTCCTGCCGTGCACCCTCTGCCTGCTGATGACCGCCTGCGCCTCGATCCCCGAACCAACCGACACCGGCCACTTCGAGCCGCGCACGCTCGTCTATGACAACTGGACCTACAAGTACGAAATATTCGTGCCCGCGCACCTGCAACCGGCCGGCATGACGCCGATCGTGCTGTTCCTGCACGGCTCGGGCGAACGCGGCAACGACGGCCATGACCCGACCACCTCCGGCTTGGGCCCGTACCTGCGTGACCATCGCGACGATTTCCCCGCGCTGGTGGTGTTTCCGCAGGCCCCGCGGCATGCCTCCTGGGCCGGCGAACCGGGCGACATGGCCATGGCCGCGCTCGACGCCGTCGCCACCGAATACCAGACAGACCCGTCGCGCACCTACCTGACCGGCATGTCGATGGGCGGCTACGGCACCTACGAGCTGGCCCTGCTCCACCCCAAGCGCTTTGCCGCGCTGGTGCCGGTGTGCGGCGGCATCACCCAGCCCAACGAACGCGAACCGCTGAACGTCAGCGTGGTGGCCCGCGAGAAGGACCCGTTCGCCGCCGCGGCCAAGGGCATCGCCGGCACGCCCATCTGGATCTTCCACGGCGGCGACGACGACGTGGTGCCCACCCGTCAGGCGCGCCACATGGCCAAGGCCATCAAGGCTGCCGGCGGGTCGGTGCGCTACACCGAGTTCCCCGACGACAACCACAATTCGTGGGATTCCACCTACAACTACGAACCCATGTGGACGTGGATGTTCGAACAGAAGCAGGGCTGACATGGCACAGGTGATCGACAACGCCTATGCGCCCGGCTGGCGCGACGCGGATACCGCCTGCGAGGCCTGTGGCTGGCATGGCGGCGTGGCCGCGATGCGGATGGAGCCGGACCGCGATGCCACCGACTATGCCTGCCCCGGCTGCGGCAACCTGCTGCTGATCGTGGCGCACCCCACGCTGGAACAGGTGCGCGCTGCCGCCGCAGCCGGCGATGCCGATGCGGCCGGACAACTGGCCCTGCTCGCACAATTCGCGGACTGGCAAGCCACGCGGGGAGACGGCGACAACTGACGGTTGCATGCTTGACTGCCGGCGCAACCATCGCCGGCGAACAGCCCCCGACCTCAGGCCCCCACCGGACCGCGCAACTTGCGCGAAGCGGCATTCACCGCCGCGATCACCAGCGTCAGCGCGAGCATGGACACCAACTGCATGCGGGTGTCGGCAGACAGCACGATCAGCACGTAGATCACCGCCAGCACCGCCAGGCCCAGCAGCGTCAGCCACGGGTAGCCCGCCATGCGGAACGGCAGCGGCGTGCCGGCACGGTCGGCCCGCGCACGCAGCACCAGCTGGGACAGCAGCGAGATCGTCCACACCATCAGGCAGGTCGCGCCGACGATGTTCAGCAGCGCCGGCAGCACCTTGTTCGGGAACACCAGTTCCAGCACGGCGGCGACAAAACCGAACAGCACGCTGGCCAGCACCGCCAGCCACGGCACCTTGCGCCTGCTCATGCCGGCCAGCCGCTTGGGCGCCTCGTCGCGTTGGGCCAGCGACAACAGCATGCGCGAAGCGCCGTACAGGTTGGCGTTGAGCGCCGACAGCAGCGCCACCACGGCGATCAGCGTGATCGCGGTGGCCGCGCCGGGGATGTGCGCCACCTTCAGCACGGCCGCGAACGGCGAGGACAGCTCCTCGCTGGTCCACGGCACCACCGCGATGATCACCGCCAGCGAGCCGAAATAGAAGATCAGCACGCGCCACGCCACGGTGCGGATGGTGCGCGCCAAGCTGCGCGCCGGGTCCGCGGTTTCGGCCGATGCCAGCGCAACGATTTCGGTACCGCCGAACGCGAAGATCACCACCAGCAAGGCCGCACCGATGCCGGCCAGCCCCTTCGGCGCGAAACCGCCGTTGCCGGTGAAGTTGGACAAGCCCGGCGACGGTGCGTGCGGCAGGCCGCCGGCCAACAGCACGATGCCGGTGACGATGAAGGCCAGGATCGCCACCACCTTGAGGATTGCGAACCAGAATTCGAACTCGCCGAAATTGCGCACGCCCATCAGGTTGACGACGGTGAAGCTGCCCATGAACAGCACCGCCAGCAGCGGCACCGGCAGTTGCGGCCACAGCGACGCCAGCAGACCGGCCGCGCCCACCGCTTCGGCGGCTACCACGACGATCATCTGCACCCACCACAACCAGCCGAGCGTGGCGCCGGCGGTCGGCCCGAACGCATCGGCCGCATATACCGAGAACGCGCCGCTGGACGGCTTGGCCGCGGCCATCTCGCCCAACGCGTTCATCACGATGATCACCAGCGCGCCGGCCACCAGATACGACACCAGCACCGCCGGACCGGCCAGCTTGACGCCCACCCCGGAGCCGAGGAACAGGCCGGCACCGATGGCGCTGCCCAGCCCCATCATGATCAGCTGGCGAGGTTTGAGGCTGTGCGAAACGGACGGCACCGACGAGGGCACCGCATCGGAAGAAACATCGAAGGACATGGGCGGCTCTGCGTGGGGGTGGCGAAGCAGGCCTGAACGATAGTCCAGCATGGCCGGGCTGTCTCCTACCCGTCGTTGCATCGCGGTCTACCCGCGCGGCAACCCGAAGCGGACTTGCGCGGCCATCGCCATCCCCCTACGGTGCGCCACGCATGCGGCTCCCGTCCTCGGTCGCCATGCGCCGTGATGGTGCCGGCACCGCCCGCAGACACCGGCATCCACGCTTCATGCATGAGCCGGTACCGTGTGCACATGCCCTCTTTCATTCCGCCCCACCCATGATGTCTGGCCCGTCGAGACAGGCCCTTCCTTGCAGCAACCGCGGCGGCGCGCGGCATGGCCGCCGGCGTGTCGTGCTGCTGCTCATCGGGCTTGCCGCGTCTACGACGGCCGCGGCCGGCACCGCCCCGGACAGCGCAGCGCTGGCCGGCGTTGCGCGCGAACTCGGCTGGCGCATCGAATCGGCCGACGTGGCCGCGCCCCGCATCGAAGGCGGCAGCCCCTGTCGGCGCGCGTCGCTGGCCGGAGCGCAGGTAGCCGGCGACCTGCGGCTGCGCCTGCCGCAAGACGCAGACGAGACGCTGCGTCGGCAGGTGTTGCGGCAGGTGCTCGATGCTCCGGCCAGCCGCTGCGCGTTCGGCTTCCTGCTCGGCGATGCCACCCGCCGCGCCACCGCCAGACTGCAGGCCAATCCCGGTTTCCGCTTCACCGCCGTGCAACTGGGCTGGGTGGGCTTCGGCTGGCGCGGCGCACCTGCGCAAGGCTGGCGCGAATTCCGCAGTTTCGGCCGCGGCTACCAACCGGCCGACGGCAATGCGCGGGCACTGGATGCGTTCTACACCGGCCACGTGCGCGCCGAATGCGGCACCGGCCGCCAGGTGGCACAACTGGCCACGCTGCGCGAGCTGTTCGGCGATGCCGCGTTCGACCGTGATTTCAGTGCCGGCGAACTGTCCATCGGCACCTTCCTCACGCTGCACGAGACCGACAGCATCCTGCTCGGTGCGCACGCCGGCGAATTCGTCGCCGACGGCAAGGCGGTGAAGACCTCGCAACTCGGGCGTCAGGCCTTCATGGGCGTGCCCGGCTTCATCGAACACGTATTCGATGCTTCACACGTGGACGATGTCGCCAACCAGGCCGAGAACTTCGTCGTCACCGACGTCGACGCCGCCGCAGCCGACGCACTGGCCATGCATGGCGGGCTGCGCCACTACGACACGCTCAACCGCCAACTGTGGGCGCTGAGCCGGCAGATGCCGCGGCAAGGCTACCGTTTTTACGAGCGGGTGCTGTTCGAACGCGACGACCGTCCCATCGCCCGCATGCCGCGCCTGCGCAAACTGCAGGTGGCGCGCATGCGGGCCCTGCTGGACGACCCGTTCTATCGCGGCTTCATGGTCTACGTGCACCCGCAGGGCGTGCACCCGATCGGCTTCCACATTGCCCGCCTGCTCGATCGCAACCCGCGCACGCCGTATGCCATCGAGCTGGCGCTGCACAACCTGCACACCACCCTCTACCGGCGCTGGCTGGACAGCCGGCTGCGCGCGTCTGCCCCCCGGTAACCACGGTTCCGGCTACTGCGAGGACAGGAGGCGATTGACCGCTTGCACGGCAATGTCGTGTTCGTCGATCTTGCGCAGCCGCCGGGCCAGTTCGGCGTCGTCCAGCACGCCCTCCCGGTGCAGCCAGCGGAAGCGCCGGCGCAATTGTTCCGGGTCCTCGCTTTCGGGGAAAAAATCGTATTCCCTGCGCAGAGCGTCGCTGCGGCGCTTGTCCATCTGGCCCAGTATCTGCACGCGGTTGTCGTCGCCGATCACCATCAGGTTGCCCTTCTCCGTCGGCACGACGGTGAAATGCAGCGTGCGCAGGCGATAGGCGATCAGGCAGCCGATGCCGACCGGCAACCACACCGATGGCACAAGGCTGTGCTGGTCCACGTAGCGGAAGACGCCCAGAAACAGGCCCAGCGCCACCCAGAACAACCCCGCATTGCGCAACCAGGCGTTGCGCTCCACCAGAGTCTGGCGGTCGCGGCCGATTTCCGCGTAGTCCACCGAAAAACTGCGGCTGCCCGAGGGATCCTGCCATTGGTAGTCCAACCGGTCGTCACCGAACACGTAGCGCGTGCGATGCGACAGGCGCTTCTGCCTGATTTCCATGCGTTCGGCATCCCCCTGGGGCCGGGGATCCCGCCCCGGCCCGTGGTATCCGACGGCGGCTCAGCCCGCCACCGAGGCCGCGTTGTTGCCGCGGTCGGCGTCGGGCAGTTTGTGGTCCGGATCCAGCGTCACGCGGAGCACCTTGCCGGTCGTCGGCAGCACGATGCGCGGGGACGACTGCTGCAGCCAAGCCTCCACCGGCACGCGCTTGTCCAGATGCGTGCCATCGGCCATGTCCACGCGCAGGGTCGCCGGCATCACCAGCTTGTGCCGGCTTTCCAGCGTGACCACCAGGCCATGCGAAACGTCGTCGTCCACATAGGCGGCCTTGGTCACGCCCATGTCCAGCTGCCAGTTGTTGAAGTACCAACCACGCCACCACCAGCCCAGGTCCTCGCCGGACTCGCTCTCCATGAAGCGGAAGAAATCCGAAGGCGTGGGGTGCTTGTACGCCCACGTGGCGATGTACTTGCGGAACGCCGGGTCGAAACGCTCCGGCCCGAGGATCTGCTCGCGCAGCAACACCAAGCCCAGCGCGCCCTTGAAGTAGGTCAGCGGGTGACGGTACTTCTCGCTGATGCCGTCGGCCGGCGCCATCAGCGTCGGGGCATCGGCATCGGCCAGCAACGGCAGGATCTCGTCCACCGGGTTGCCGCCGCCGGGCGCGTACTCGCCATCGCGCTTGGGCGCATATTCGCCGTGGTTGAACGCATCGGAGGCATACACGTCAATGAAGGTGTTGAAGCCTTCGTCCATGAACGCGTAACGCCGCTCGTTGGAGCCGACGATCATCGGGAACCAGGTATGGCCCAGCTCGTGCGCGCTGATCCAGAACAGGCCCTTGCCGGTATCGTCGAACCCGTCGAACACGATGCCCGGGTATTCCATGCCGGCACCGTGTCCACCGAGGTTGATCGCCGCCGGCCACGGGTACGGGTACCACTGCGAGAAATGCTCGATGGCGCCTTTGACGTACTCGGTGGAGCGGTCCCAGGCTTGCGGGCCGACGCCTTCGGCGGCATACACCGACATCGCCAGCGATTTCTTCCCGTCGGGCAGGTTGATGCGCGCGGCATCCCACACGAAAGCCGGCGAAGCGGCGAATGCCACGTCGCGGGTGTGCTCCATGCGGAAGCGCCAGGTCTTGCTGCCGTCGGCCGTGGGCCGCGAGGACGGCTGGCCCACTTCATCGGGCTTGACGATGTAGACGGTCTTGTCGCTGCCGCGCGCCTGCTCCAGCCGTTGCTGCTGGCTGGCGGTGAGCACGTCCTTCGAATTGAGCAGTTCGCCGGAACCGGCGACGAACCAGTTCCACGGCACCGTCACCGCGTAGTCGAAGGTGCCGTATTCAAGATAGAACTCCGAGCCCAGATAGGGCTGGGTATCCCAGCCGCGCACGTCGTCGTACACGGCCATGCGCGGATACCACTGGGCGATCTCGTAGATCTCGCCGTTCTTTGACGGCGTGATCGCGGTGCGCCCGCCCCAGGTGTCGGGCACGGTATAGGCATAACGCACGTGCAGTTTGAGCGTGCCGCCGTTGCCGGCCAACGGCGCCGGCAGGTCCACGCGCATGCGCGTCCCGTCGACGAGGAATTTCGCCGGTACCCGCTTGCCGCCCTGCTCCACCTCCACCGACGCGATACGGTAGCCGTCGGTGGACGGGCTCGGCACCCACGGCTTGACCGGCTGGCCCGGACGCGGAGGACGTGGTGCGCGCACATCCCTGGCCTTGGCGTCGGCACGGTAGATGTTCTGGTCCAGCTGCAGCCACAACACGTCCAGCGTGTCCGGACTGCGGTTGGCATAGGTGATGGTTTCCTCGCCACTCAGCGTGCGCGCGGCCGGATCGATGCGGGCTTTGAGGTCGTAGTCGGCACGGTTCTGCCAGAACAGCGGCCCGGGCTTGCCGCTGCCGGAACGGAAGGCATTGGGCGCATCGGGCAACTGCAAAGGCGCGAACAGCTCGCGCGCATCGAACCTGCCGTCATCGGCGGCATGGGCCAACGGCGCAACCGCAGCCGTGGCGAGGATCAGGGAAACGGCAACCGGCAGGTTGCGGACATTGGTCGGCACGACAGGCTCCAGCAGCATGACAGGGGAAGTGACGTTCCGGGTGTAACACCCCCCTGCGAAATCGCAGGAGGGCCATTGGTCATGGCCGGCGGGTAGGTCAAGGATCGACGGCCGGATGCATGACCCAGCTGCCATCCGCTCGGAAATCCAGACAGGCATCGGCAGCCTGCGCGCAATCGCCAACCGGGTGGATCCGGCTGATCGGCACACCCAGTCTCCAGGCCAATCCATACATGCCGATGGCATAGAAACGCTGATCGTCGGCCACGTGCACCGACAGGGAGCCCGCTACCGGATGCTTGCTCTCGAGCTGCCGGAGCGTGGTTTCGGCCCAGCGCGCGCGTCCGATCAGGCCCGGATGGTCCAGCCTGCGGGTTCCTTCCACCGCCAGCCAGGAAGACGCGCCGATCAGCAAGACGGCCGGCAGCAGTGCGCGCCGCCCTTGCAGCGCGCGGGCCAGCGCAATCGCCGGCACGATGGCGGCGATCGCCGCATAGTACGCATAGCTGTTCCAGGCCAGCGGGAAATACGGGGCGTAAGCCAATACCGGCAGCACCAGCACCAGCAGCCATTGCCTGTGCGACAGACGGGAAAGGCCGCCACGGGCAAGGGCCAGCCCCCATGCCGCGATGACAGGCACGGCCACTGCCGCCGCCCAGGCCGCCCCCAGGCGCAATCCACCGGTGGCTGCCAGCCGCAAGGCCTCGCGCGGCACGTTCAGCAGCCATGCCACCAGTGCCGCCGCATTGCGCAACAGGTTGCCACCGAAGGCATAGGCATATTCCGGCGCCGGCGGCACCGTCACCTTCGAGCGCAGCCAGAGCCAAACCAGTCCCGTCACGATGCAGACGGCCAACGTGATCCACTCGCCGCGACGCATGCGACTGCCGGCAAACAGCGACAACCCGAACAACATCCCGGGCGTGAGGATTGCCGACTCCTTGCTCAACAATGCAAGGGCGAAAAACGGCGGCACCGTCGCCAGCAACATCACCCGCAACGGCCCCTGCCGGATCGAGGCAGCCAGCCACGCCGATGCCGCCGACCCGGTGAAAGCCACCAGAACCGGGCTGTTGACGGCGGCCACCCAGTGCACCGGCAACAACCCGACGGCCAGCACCCCGTACAGGCCACCCGACAGCAACCCGACCGATACCGGCTGCTCCCAGCGGCAAACCCGCGCCAGCGTGCCGCCGAGCAGTCCGACGGCAGCAGCTCCCGTCAGATGCAGGCCCAGTGCCGCCATGTGGGCAATACGGGCATCACCTGCCATCGCGCCTTCGACAACACGCCACCACGCCTCCTGCGACAACGGCCGCCAGAACTGCACCGGCACCGAAGGCCAGAACGTCTGCCACCAGGGCACTCCGGCAAGATTGGCCACACGTGCGCCGTACAGGTAAACGTAATCGTCGCCCCAGAACGGCGTGCCGATCGCTGGCAGCCAGATCGCGGCAGCGAAGGCCAACAGGACCAGGAACGCGACGAGATCGCCGGCAACGCCGGCCGGCGATGGACGGGTTTCACGCGGCATCATGCGGCGTCCGGTCTCGGGCATCGCCCCGGACACGCGGACAGGCCGGACGCAATCGTCGGCAGGCCCCTCATCCCAACAGCGTCTCCAGCACGGCCATGCGCACGGCCACGCCGTTGGCAACCTGGCGCAGCACCCACGACTGCGGGCCGTCGGCGACCTCGTCGGTGACTTCCACGCCGCGGTTGATCGGGCCCGGGTGCATGACGATGGCATCGGTTGCCGCGCGCTTCAGCCGGGTGGCGTCGAGACCGTAATGCTCGTGGTAGTGCTCCAGCGATTCGACCAGCCCTTCTTCCATGCGCTCACGCTGCAGCCGCAGCATCATCAGCGCATCGACGCCTTCGAGCATCGCGTCCAGATCGTGGCCCACCTCGCAACCGGCCAGCGTGCCGTCATCCGGCAGCAGCGACGCCGGGCCGCACACCCTGATCCGGCCGATGCCGAGCGTGCGCAGCGCGTGCAAGTCCGAACGCGCCACCCGCGAGTGCTTGACGTCGCCGACGATCAGCACGCTCAGCTTCGAGAAATCGCTGCCCTTGGCCTGCCTCAGCGTCAGCATGTCGAGCAGGCCCTGGGTGGGGTGCGCGCTGCGGCCGTCGCCGGCATTGATCAACGCAGTGCCCTCGCCGGCCGCTTCGGCCAGCGCCTCCACCGCGCCATCCCCGGGATGACGGACGATGAAACCGCGCACGCCCATCGCTTCGAGGTTGCGCATGGTGTCGCGCGCGGTTTCACCCTTGCGGGTGGACGACGTGGACGCGTCGAAATTCAGCACGTCCGCGCCCAGCCGCTGCGCGGCCAGCGTGAACGAGCTGCGGGTGCGGGTGGACGGCTCGAAGAACAGCGTGCACACGGCGGTGCCGGCCAGCACGTTGCGCTTGCCGACGCGGCCGACCGCCGCATCGCGGATCTGTCCGGCACGGTCGAGCAGGTGCAGCAGGGTGGCGCGTGGCAGGCCTTCGAGGGTGAGCAGGTGGCGCAGACGGCCGTCCGAATCGAGTTGCTGGGTCATGGCGTGGGCATCACGTAGGCGGGGAAATGTGGGCGCAGCATGTCAGGGCACCGGCACGGCGTCGTCCGGCGTCATCATCCAGCGCTCGACGATCACGGCGGCCGCGACGGCGTCCAGCGCTTCGGCATCGCGACGGCGCTTGCGGCCTTCGGCGCGCTCACGCGCGAAACGCTGCGCGGCTTCGACCGAACTGGAACGCTCGTCCACCATCACCACCGGCAGATGCCAGCGCTCGTGCAACTGGCGAGCGAAGGCGTGCGCACGCTTGCGATTGGGTTGGTCGCCGCCGTCCAGTGTGAGCGGGTCGCCCACCACCAGGCCGACCGGGCGCCACTCGGCCTGCAGTCTGGCCAGTGCGGCCCAGTCCGGGCCATCGGCGCGCACGTCGATCACCGCCAGCGCGCGCGCGCCGGTCAGGCTGCTGCCCAGAGCCACGCCGATGCGCCGCGAGCCGACATCGAAACCGAGCACGTTGCCGTCGCGCGGGATCGTCGGGCTGGCGGCAGACGCTGCCACGTCAGGCGCGCCCGCTGTAGTCGGTGAGCGTGAAGATGTCCACGCCAAGACGCGCCGCGGCGCTCTGCCAGCGCTGTTCGAGCGGCGTGTCGAACAGCAGCTCCGAATCGGCCGGCACGGTCAGCCAGCTGTTCTCGCCGATCTCGAACTCCACCTGCCCCGCGCCCCAGCCGGCGCAGCCCAGCGCCACCAGCGAGTGTTCCGGGCCACGTCCTTCGGCCATTGCCGAAAGGATGTCGCGCGAAGTGGTCAGGTGCAGGCCGCCGCCGATGGCGAGGCTGGAATCCCATTCGTCCCCGCCGTCGTGCACCACGAAACCGCGTTCTGCGTGCACCGGCCCGCCGGCCAGCACCGGGCGGCCGCGCAGCGCCTCGCCATCGGCCGGGATGCCCATCTGCGCCAGCACTTCGCCCAGCGAATACTCCGACAGGCGGTTGATCACCACGCCCATCGCGCCGTCCGCGTCGTGCTGGCAGACCAGAATCACGCTGCGCGCGAAGTTCGGGTCGGCCAGCGCCGGCAGCGCGATCAGCAGATGGTTGCTCAGGTACTCGGACATGCGCCCATTCTAGGGCCTGGGGCCCTATGCTGTCGGCATGAGCGGCTATTGCGACATCGCGCCGGGCCATCCCGTCCACGGCGCCTATCACGATCACGAGTACGGTTTCCCGCAGCGCGACGAACGCGAGCTGTTCGAGCGGTTGGTGCTGGAAATCAACCAGGCCGGCCTGAGCTGGGAGACGATCCTGAAAAAGCGCGCCGGCTTCCGCGCGGCCTATTCGGGTTTCGACGTGGATGCGGTGGCCGATTACGGCCCGGCCGACGTGGCTCGCCTGCTGGCCGACCCGGGCATCATCCGCAACCGGCTGAAGGTGGCCGCCGCCATCCACAACGCCGGGGTGATCCGCGCCCTGCGCCGCAGCCATGGCGGTTTTGCGGCTTGGCTGGACGCGCACCACCCGCTCGACAAGGCCGGATGGGTGAAGCTGTTCAAGCGCAGCTTCCGCTTTACCGGCGGCGAAATCACCGGCGAATTCCTGATGAGTCTGGGCTACCTGCCCGGCGCACACCGGCCCGGCTGCCCAGTCCAGGCGCGCATCGAGGCCCTGTCCCCGCCGTGGATGCGGGCAGCGGACGACTGAACGCTCAGACGCCCATGTAACGGTTTGGCCGGTGGTTGAACATCAGCACCAGGCTCAGCAAGGCCGCGCCGAGCGCCGACCACGCCACCTTGTCCGGGCTGAGCACGAAGAACGCGGCCACCATCAGCATCGCGTCGAAACTCATCTGCACCACGCCGGCGCTGATGCCGCGGTCGCGCTGCATGTACACGGCGAGGATGCCGATGCCGCCCAGACTGGCGTGGTGGCGGATGAAGAACAGGATGCCCAGCCCCACCAGCGCGCCGCCGACCACGGCCGAATACAGCGTGCCCATGTGCGAATAATCGGCCCAGCGCGGCAGCAGATCGGTGAGCACACCGCAGGCCCCTACCGCGATGAAGGTCTTCAGGGTGAATTCCCAGCCCATCTGCCGCACCGACAGCCAGTAAAACGGCATGTTCAGCACGATGAAGGCCAGACCGAAGTTCCAGCCGGTGGCGTAATGCAGCAGGAAAGCCACCCCGGCGATGCCGCCGATCATGATGCCGCCCTTGGCGAACACCGCCAGCCCCAGCGATGAAACCAGCGTGGCCAGCAGCATGCCTTGCACGTCCTCGACCACCGAATGGTGGAAGCGCGGGTCGTTCTGGTGCGGCAGCCCGGCCGACGGGGCCGGCGGGGTGATCGGGCCGGAGGTGACGGGGCCGGAATCGACCGTGGCTCCGGGTTCCGGAAAAGAGGGAGGTTCGGCGGACTTCACGACGGGCAACTGATGACGCGGGGTACACCATTAGACACCATCCGGCCACATGGTTGCGCCGGCAACTTCCATGACAACGGGTAGCCCCCCCGGCCATGCGGCCCGCAACCGGCGGCGGAACGCATCGCGATCCACCGTGCCCAGGTTACCGCGAAGGACGCTCAACGCACCTCGGCGATGCCCACCCCGTCCAGACCCTGTGCCAGCGTCTGCGCACTGCCGCCCTGTGCGAGCTTGATGCGCAGGCGCACCTCGTTCTGCGAGTCGGCATGGCGCAGCGCGTCCTCGTAGCTGATCTCGCCGGCCTGATACAGGTCGAACAGGCTCTGGTCGAAGGTCTTCATCCCGAGCTGGGTGGACTCCTTCATCACGTCCTTGAGCTTGTGGATCTCGCCGTCGCGGATGTAATCCTGCACCAGCGGCGTGCCCAGCAGCACTTCCAGCGCGGCGCGTCGGGCCTTGCCGTCCGGGGTCGGGATCAACTGCTGGGCCACGATGCCCTTCAGGTTCAGCGACAGATCCATCAGCAGCTGGCTGCGCCGGTCTTCGGGGAAGAAATTGATCATGCGATCCATCGCCTGGTTGGCGTTGTTGGCATGCAGCGTGCACAGCACCAGATGGCCGGTTTCGGCAAAGGCGATGGCATGGTCCATTGTTTCCCGGGTGCGCACCTCGCCGATCATGATCACGTCCGGCGCCTGGCGCAGCGTGTTCTTCAGCGCGTTGTCCCAGGTATCGGTGTCCACCCCGACTTCGCGCTGGGTGACGATGCAGCCCTCGTGCCGGTGCACGAATTCGATCGGGTCTTCGATGGTGATGATGTGGCCGGTCGAGTTCTGGTTGCGATAGCCGATCATCGACGCCAGCGAGGTCGACTTGCCGGTGCCGGTGGCGCCGACGAACAGCACGATGCCGCGCTTGGTCATCGCCAGCTGGCGGATCACCGGCGGCAGGCCCAGTTCCTCGATGCTCGGGATCTTGGTCTCGATCCGGCGCAGCACCATGCCCACCTGGTTGCGCTGGAAGAAGCAGCTGACACGGAAACGGCCCACGTTGGCCACGCCGATGGCGAAGTTGCACTCGTGGGTTTTCTCGAATTCCTCGCGCTGCTGCGGCGTCATCACGTTCAGCACCAGCTCGCGGCTCTGCTGCGGCGTCAGCGGGGTCTGCGTGATCGGCGCGATGCGGCCGTTGACCTTCATCGATGGCGGCATGCCGGCCGTGATGAACAGATCCGAGGCCTTCTGGTGCGCCATCAGCTTGAGGAAGGAGGTGAAGTCGATGGTGCTCATCCGCGATTCTCCGGTCTGGCCGGGGCCGTGAGCGGCGCCTCGTGCCACGGTGGATTGTGCCTGCAGGAGCGAGGCGGCAGCGCCCCGCTCCCGGCCCTCGTCACTCGAACAGCCGCTTGTCCTTGGCGTACTCGCGCGCCTGCTGGCGCGTGACCAGGCTGCGCTTCACCAGATCCTGCAGGTTCTGGTCCAGCGTCTGCATGCCGAACTGCTGGCCGGTCTGGATCGACGAGTACATCTGCGCCACCTTGTCCTCGCGGATCAGGTTGCGGATGGCCGGGGTCGCCACCATGATCTCGTGCGAAGCCACGCGGCCGCCGCCGACGCGCTTGAGCAGCGCCTGCGAGATCACCGCGCGCAGCGATTCGGACAGCATCGAACGCACCATCGGCTTCTCGCCGGCCGGGAACACGTCGATGATGCGGTCGATGGTCTTGGCCGCGCTGGAGGTATGCAGGGTGCCGAACACCAGGTGCCCGGTTTCCGCCGCGGTCAGTGCCAGGCGGATGGTTTCCAGGTCGCGCAATTCGCCGACGAGGATGTAGTCCGGGTCCTCGCGCAGCGCCGAGCGCAGCGCCTCGTTGAAGCCGTGGGTATCACGGTGCACCTCGCGCTGGTTGATCAGGCACTTCTGCGAGGTGTGGACGAATTCGATCGGGTCCTCGACGGTGAGGATGTGGCCGTATTCGTTCTTGTTGATGTGGTCCACCATCGCCGCCAGCGTGGTCGACTTGCCCGAACCGGTCGGCCCGGTCACCAGAATCAAACCCTGCGGCTGGTCGATCAGCTCGCGGAACACCGGCGGGCAGGCCAGGTCGTCCAGGGTCAGCACTTCGGAAGGAATGGTGCGGAACACCGCGCCCGCGCCGCGGTTCTGGTTGAACGCGTTGACGCGGAAACGCGCCAGGCCGGGGATCTCGAAGGAGAAGTCGACTTCGAGGAATTCCTCGTAGTCGCGGCGCTGCTTGTCCGACATGATGTCGTAGATCAGCGCGTGCACCTGCTTGTGGTCCAGCGCCGGGATGTTGATGCGGCGCACGTCACCGTCCACACGGATCATCGGCGGCAATCCTGCAGACAAGTGCAGGTCCGACGCCTTGTTCTTGACCGAAAACGCCAGCAGCTCGGCGATGTCCATGCTGCACTCCCCTGGAACTCTGCGAAGGTGGAATCCCTGACCGGCCGGCCGCCGCCGCCGGCGTGCGACTGGATGAATCCGGCCCCCGGCGGCAGTATAGCCACCCTCCGCACAGCATGACCGGCCACCGTGACAGACACCGCCCTGACCCAGATCCTGCAGCGCGCCGGCGCGGCGGCCCATGCCGCCGGACGCCCGGAAGTCCGTCTGCTGGCCGTGTCCAAGACCAAGCCGGCCGAAGCCGTGGCCGCACTGGCGGCGCAAGGGCAACGCGCCTTCGGCGAGAACTACGTGCAGGAAGCGGCGGACAAGATCGCCGCGCTGGCGCCGCTCGGGCTGGAATGGCATCTGATCGGGCACTTGCAGTCCAACAAGGCGGACACCGCCGCGCGCCTGTTCGACTGGGTGCAGACCGTGGACCGCCCGAAGCTGGTGGATGCCCTCGCCCGCCACCGCCCCGCCGAACTGCCGCCGCTGAACGTGCTGGTACAGGTCAACATCGACGACGAGGGCAGCAAGAGCGGCTGCGCGCCGGAAGACATCGATGCGCTGGCCGATGCCGTGGCCGTGCAACCGCGCCTGCGCCTGCGCGGTCTGATGGCGATCCCGGCGCCCTTCCCCGACGAGGCGCCACGCCGCGCCGCCTTCCGCCGCATGCGCGCCCTGTTCGATGCGCTGGCCACGCGCCATCCCGGCATCGACACGCTGTCGATGGGCATGAGCGGCGATTTCGAACTGGCCATTGCCGAAGGCGCGACGATGGTGCGCGTGGGCACCGCGCTGTTC
>Ga0194137_10001300_pt1 | contig 15297 bp, 15 predicted proteins | sample TARM_MetaG_T3_14_FD_134025 | JGI IMG/M metagenome (GOLD analysis project Ga0194137, IMG submission 134025) | Freshwater microbial communities from Pennsylvania, USA, analyzing microbe dynamics in response to fracking - TARM_MetaG_T3_14 (version 2) | ecosystem: Environmental > Aquatic >... | reverse complement strand
TTGTGTTTCGGGATGAGGCAGCTCTGTGCCTGCGCAGACAGCTGGAACAGCGGGGGATAGAAGGGCTGTGCCATTGCGCGGGAAGTGCGGATTCCTTTGTCTGGCGTTAGTGTCTGACTGCCCAGACCCGGCCAGACCCGGCCAGACTCGGTTTGTCGCGATGATACATCGAAGCTTGAGCGAATTTGCTGCCAAAGCCCTGCCGTGAGAATGGCGGGGTTTTAGTTTTGAGGAAAGTTTGTCGCAGAGAATGTGAATCTTCTGAAAAAATATAATAGCCGGTCCTGCAACGTAGTGTAATTTGGATATATGGATGTCTGTTGTCGAACGATTTCGATGACAGCAGGGATTGATGGACCGGTTTGCAGCATCCGGTCTGTAGTGCGGTTTAGCAGCGAAACCGCACCAATCATCATCCTCCTCCCTTGCAGCGTCGGCCGCGTCTCTTACCCCCAGACGCGGCCGATCTTTTTATGCATCAAAGATCATTGTGCGGCAGGTGGCGCGTCTGCTTTGCAGTGCCCGCGGCTCGTAGCCCAGTGGTAGTTCTCGCAGGCCCCGAGCGAGCATGCCGTGTAAAAATCTCTGCACATGGGAACAAAATCTTCGTCCACCAGATAGGCCGAGCCACGCGAGCGGAAGAAGTCCGCATTGCGGGGTTGCAGGCGGATGGCGGCATCATAGTCGGCAATGGCCAGTGTGGTCAGGTGCAGGCGCAGATAGGCGGTTCCCCGGTCGTGCAGGGCCTGCGCAAACCCGGGTGCCATATCGATGCACCGGTCAAGGGCGTCCAGCGCGTCCTGCGAGCGCTGGAGCTGATAATCGGCGGTTCCCTTGGCATACCAGAGCAGCGGGTTGTCCGGGGCCAGTTCAAGAGCCTGCCGCATGGCACCGGAGACGGCGTCAGGGTGCTGCCATACCCCGTTCTGCAGGTCGGGCAGCTGGTCGCGCAACAGGGTTATGGCGTGCAGCTCGTTGGCTACGACAGCAAACTGCGGCTCATATTGCCTGTTCAGGGCATCCGCAGGCGCTCCGCCGCCTTGCATGGCTGCGGAAAGCTGCACGAAGCGGCGCAGAATACGCTGCTCGTAATCAAGCAGCTTACGGTGCAGAAGCATCTGCTTTGGCTGGAGCAGGGCGTTTTTGAGAAGATCGGGAAAACGGGCAGGATGGACGATTGTGGCTGTGGAGCGGACACCGAGGTCCGGTGCTCTGCCTATCTTTTCCTGCTCGGTGATAACGGGGCGGTATATCATCCATGCCAGCGGCTGGGTATCGCGCAGGACTTCGGCATCGGTCTGTCCGTAGGCGAGTTTGGCCAGCTGGACATTCTTGTCCCTTTCCAGCCAGAGAGAGGCTTTTTGCATGACCCCGATGCGGGCCATGGCTTCCGATACCCTCAGGGCCGCAGACAGGCCCAGTTCACCGCCAAAGGCCACAGCTACCGAATGGTTGAAGGAAGGAGCCGGAGGTGACTGAGCCTTGCACGGTGCCCCCGGGAAGAGTCCCCAGAGGCACCAGAGAATGACAAGGGTCCGGCGCATCAGTTCGCCGTGTTATAGATCTTTGAAAGAATGTCTTCCACGGCACCGTTAAGCATGGTGCGCAGGGTTTCGCTGAGGTGTTCTTCCGTCACGCCGTCAGTGGGCACGTCCTGACGTTCCTGCTCGGAGCGGTAGGTAACGGGCAGGCCGCCGTCTACGGCGATGGCAGCTTCAATGGAGACGCTGTATGCCGTCATGGTGTTCTGCTTGAGCCACACCTTTTTCACGGTGCCGGTGACAACGTGCTCGCCGGGAGTCACTTCATCAGCACTCTTCACATAGTGGGTGTTGAGTCCCTTGCGGCTCAGTTCTTCCCTGAGGGCATCGCTCATCCATGCAGAAACGCTGGATACGGGGATGAAGGGAGTCTGGTCATTGCGCACGCCGATATCCTTCTTGGAGCGTTCGTCGGCAAATTCCACAACGGTAACGCTGGGAGCGTTGGGCTGGATGTGGGCCGGGCTCAGTTCGGATGTATACTGCAGACGCACATAGTTGTTGGGTGCACAGGCGGCAAGGGTAAGCAGCAGGAAGCACAGGGAAAGCGTTGCAAGGCGGTAACCGGTCTTCATAGAGTTCCTCCGAAAGATATGTCGGAATGGTCAGATTGTTGTTAACGGGAGATACAGTCTGGTTACAAGGTCTTCTTCCGAATCAAGGTACGGGTCGCTCAGGTATTGTTCCATGAGCGGGGCATCCGCAGGGCGGCGGCTGCTGCCCGGCAGCCAGTCCCAGAATAGCGAGGCCCAGACGTGGGAAAGCGTTGCATACGGTCCTTTATGCACCGTAACAGCGTATTCCAGGCTCGGAACTTCAACGGTATGGACGAAGTCATCAGGGATGAATCCTTCAGGCAGGGTCACTGCCGCATCATACCGAATCCTGCCGGAGGCCGTTATGTTAGGATCGTCATGGCAGAAACCGAGAAACATGGTTTTTGCCGTGAGTATGTTGTGTCTGGCAATCCAGGGCGTCAGCATCTGCCATGCCTCCGGCCCAGATTTTTCATAAGGGCCGTAGGCGCGGACGGTAGCAACGCGTAGTAAGGGCAGACGTTCGATCTTCACATTCATGCTGGGCTGCTCCGTATTGCTTCGGAATCTTCGGGCATATTCTATACACGACAGGGAATGATTGTCCATGCATGCGTTGGCACTCGGTGTTTTGCGGGCGCCGGGGGGCATTTTTTCTAATTTTCAATAGACGCACGGTGTTGCGGAAAATCGTCTGTGAAAGCTATGTAATTACAGCTTGTTGAAGCAGTGTTTTAAGACGACGGGCTTGTGCGCGGACCCTTGATCGGGCTGGGAACCCACGCCAGTCGCCAATATTTGACAGGGTGGAGGTTGACAAACCCACCAAGCTTTGCCATTTGTCCTGCCGTACTCATTGAGACATGCGGGCTCAGGCCTGTGTCTCGTATAAACTACGTCAGTGTCACGGAGATAAGTGAATGACCAAAGCAGAATTTGTAGAAAAGATTTTTTCCAAGGCGAACCTCGCATCCAAGACTCAGGCAGAAGCTGCTCTTGATGCAACCATCGCTACCATCGTAGAAGCCCTTAAGGGTGGCGATTCCGTTGTATTCACCGGCTTCGGCAGCTTCAAGGTTGCTGAGCGCGCTGCTCGCAAGGGCCGCAACCCCCGTTCCGGCGAAGAAATCGTAATTCCCGCCACCAAGATTGTGAAGTTCACCCCCGGCAAGATGCTGAAGGATGCCGTAAAGTAATCCGCTTTTGCTGTTGCTGATAAAAGCCCCCGCATGCATGGCATGCGGGGGCTTTTTATTGTGGAGTTCTTTCTGCCGTGCACCGTGGAAGCATCAGCCGTGCCGGTTGCTCCGTGCTCAGCGGCAGCGGGGTGCAGGTTGGCCCTTGCGTATTGCGGACCACCAGAACCAGTCCTTCTGTTCGTCCGGCAGATTCGGATCACGCGCCTGCGCTATGGCGCATGTAAATACGTCCAGCATACATATGTCATGTTTCTGCCCTGTGATCGCGCACAGGTCATCGTAGAGCCTTTGTGCATCCTTTCGGGACAGGTCTTCAACGGAACAAACGCCCAGTATGGCAAGGTCGCGTATTGTGGCCGGGCCTACCGAGCGAAGATCTTTCAGTGTACGGTGCATGATCTTTCCTGAGTCTATCTGGGACAATCCACAAGCACGAGCGCCAGATCCATTACGTTGGTCAGTGTGGGGCCGGTTTTGAGCAGATTATCGGTCTTGTCCAGAAAGTGGTAGGCGTTGTTGTCTGCAAGGTACGCCTGCGCATCAAGCGAGCAGCAGGCGGCCCGTTCCAGCGTGCGGGAGCAGGCAAAACCGCCGGCAGCGTCAGTGGGGCCGTCTGAGCCGTCGGTACCGGCGCAGAGCATGGTGATGTGCTCGCAGTCCTGCAGATAGAGAGAGGCGGCCAGAGCCATTTCCTGATTGCGGCCGCCCAGACCGCTGCCCGTGATGGTAACCGTGGTTTCGCCTCCGGCAAGCAGGCAGACGGGGCCTGCCACTTCTTTGCCGTCCAGACACAGGTTCATGGCGGTATCTACCAGTTCCCTTGCCTTGTCGCGCGCTTCGCCGGTCATGGTGGAGGTGAGAATGCGCGGCGTGTATCCGGCCTGCAGTGCAGCAGCGGCTGCGGCCTCCAGAGCCTGCAGGTTGGTTGCCACCAGCACGTTCTGAACAGTAGAGAAAACCGGATCACCCTGTTTGGGTGTTTCGGCAATCTCGCCCCGTGCGCCAGCTTCAAGCCGGGCGAGGATATTGGCGGGCAGCCTGTCCCGGATGCCGTAGCGCTCCACGATTTCCATGCACTGCGCAAAGGTTGAGGAATCCGGCGAGGTGGGGCCGGATGCGATGACATCCAGATTGTCCCCCACCACATCGGAAATAATAAGCGCTGCAAGGCGGGCCGGATGGGCCGCGCGTGCGAGGTTGCCGCTGCCGAAGATGGAAAGGTGTTTCCGTATGGCGTTTATTTCGTGAATGGTGGCCCCGCACTCCAGCAGCAGGGACGTGGCCTTTTTGCCGTCTTCAAGGCGTATGCCTTCAACCAGTGCCGGAGTGAGTGCACTTGCGCCGCCGGTGATGACGCATAAGACAAGGTCCTGTTCCGTCGCCTTTTCCGCAATGGCAAGAATGTCGCGGGCGGCCTGCTCGCCGTTTGCATCGGGTACCGGATGTGCTCCTTCGCGCACGTCAACAATGCGGGTGGGGACTGTGTGGCCGTATTTCACACAAATTATGCCTTCGGTAATTCTGTCGCCGAGCATTGTTTCCAGCGTGGCGGCCATGGGGGCGGCACCCTTGCCTGCTCCGATGATGAAGATGCGGTCAAAAGAATCAAGGTCGTATGGCTGACCTGCGATGGTCATGGCGGAACCGGCAACGGTTACATGCCGGTGGATGGCTTTGTCCGGGGCTACGGCATGCAGTGCGGCGTCGAGAATGGACCGCAGAGTGTCGCGTCTTTGGGCTGTCATGGTATTGTCTCCTGCTGATGTCTGGCTGGCATATGGTAGTGTGCGGGCAGGGGGACGGTCAAGGTGGGGAAAGAAACGGCGCGATTGTGACACGCGTATTAATTGCTGTGTCACTTCACTTGAATGCAGTGTTGTTTTCGTATGACTATGTAAGGACTGTATGAGGAATGGTGCAGAGGGGATTCAGACTGTTACTGGCGTGGAGTGCAGTTGCAGAAGTATGTGTTATCAAAACACAAACAGCCCGGATCCGTCATAACCGGGCTGTCTGTACCTTCCGCAACCCGCGAAATCACGTAAAAGCGGGTGCGCATATGCAGTAAGAATATAGCAGGGGGCGGTCCATGAATAGTAGGGTTTTCCCCCATTTTTAAAAACTGCGTGCAAAAGCCTCCCGAGGGGAACAGGAGGCTTTCGCAGGAGGACCGAGAGTAACCGGCTCACGAAAGAGGGACCAGACTGTGGGATAAGGCCGTACAATTACGTTAGTATATATTCACTGCTGTGGCAAGGGTGATGTCGTTTATTTCCGGGTTCACCATAAAAAAGACCGGCCGGAGGTTATTCCGGCCGGTCCTGATATTTTTTCGGCACTGCAAGGTCGTTATTCGGTGAACATGGCCGCGTTATAGGACGAGCGTACCAGCGGGGCGCAGAACATGTGGCGTATGCCTTTTTCCCTGCCGTAGGCGGCATATTCTTCAAACACATCGGGGTGCACGTATCTTTCCACGGCGGGGTGCTTGCGCGAGGGCCGCATGTACTGGCCGATGGTAACAATATCGCAGTGTATGGCTGCAAGGTCGTCAATGACACCGCGTACTTCCTCGTCCGTTTCGCCAAGTCCCACCATCAGGCCGGATTTGGAACGGTGCCCCGCCTGCTTCACCCGTTCAAGCAGCTGCAGGCTCTGGGCATAGTCTGCCTGCGGACGGATGCGGGGATAGTGGACCGGAGGCGTTTCCACGTTGTGGTTTATGATATCCGGCGCGGCCTGCATCACCATGTTCAGAGCAGGCAGTGAGCCCTGAAAATCGGGGATGAGTACCTCTATGCTGCATTCCGGCAATACGCCGCGTACGGCACGTATTGTGGCCGCAAAATGCGCACCGCCGCCATCCAGCAGGTCGTCGCGGGTGACGGATGTGATAACCACGTGCTTGAGCCCGAGCCTGCGGGCGCCTTCGGCTACGCGGGCAGGTTCCGTGGGATCAAGGGGCGGCACGGGATCGTTGCCGATATTGCAGAAGGCGCAGTTGCGCGTGCAGGTGCTGCCCATGATCAGAAAGGTGGCCGTGCCGGACGAGAAGCACTCGAACTTGTTGGGGCACTTGGCGCTCTGGCAGACCGTGTTCAGGTTCAGGTCGCCGATAAGGTCGCCCGTAGCGGTGTAGTTGTGGTTACAGGGAATCTTGACCCTGAGCCAGGGTGGTATCCGCAAATATGTTTCCGAATTGTCTGACGAGCTCATCCTTTACTTCCTGCATGCTTAGATCATCGCGGTTCAGTTCCTGCGCCAGAGACGAGGGTTCCGCGTCAGTTAGTCCGCAGAGCGTGATCATGCGGAACAGATTCACATCGCGCTGCACGTTGAGCGCAAGGCCGTGGTAGCTGGTCCACTTGCGCATGGCAATGCCGATGGAGCAAATCTTCCGGATTTCCACCCACACGCCGGGGCGTCCTTCCTGTCTGCCTGACTGCAACCCGAAGGCGCCTGCGGTGCGTATGACAGACTCTTCAAGGTCGTGGAACAGACCACGCATGCCGCCGGGCCGCTTGGCCACCCTGAAGACGGGATAGGCCACCAGCTGGCCGGGAAAATGGCAGGTTATGTTGCCGCCGCGCGACGACTGCACCAGATCAATACCCTGCGAGGCGAGAAATTCATCACTCGCGTGCAGGTTTTCGCGGCCGCCGTTACGCCCGAAGGTGATGACCGGCGGGTGTTCCAGCAGATACAGCGTGGGTTCCGCTCCGGCCGCAACCTCTTCCAGCCGTTTGCGCTGAATGGCGTCGGCTTCCGCATATCGGATCAATCCGAGATCGATAATTTTCATGACGTTTCCAGCTCTGGGAATAAACGGCTACCGCTTGGCGGGATAGGCCACCTGTGCGCGCGATTTGGCATCGATGACGGGTTTATCCGGCCACTGTATCTGCAGGGCGCAGCCGCTCTGGAAGTGGAAAGCCTTGTGCACCAGTGCAAGCCCGCGCGAGGAACAGGCGTAGCGTGCCGATTCTGTCGCTTCCGGCAGGCGTATGGGATCGGAAAGAACCCTGACCATGTCGGTATCATACTGCGGTTGCGTACGGGCCGCATGCATGAAGCTCAGGCTTATGTTGCGGCGTTCCATGCGGGCGCGGTTGGTCAGGTCCATGAGCCATGCGGGAGCATTTTCGGCTGATGCGTTGAAGTGGCACCAGCCGGAGCTCTGCTGATCCAGCATGGGGCAGAACATGTCGTGCGGGCAGGGAGCCTGCGGGAGCATGCCGTGTTCCATAAGGCCCATACGCAGCAACGACACCATTTTTCCGCCCAGACGGGTTCCGGGTTCTACAAACAGTACTTCGCCGTTGTCGGTACAGGCATTGGTCATGGCCAGTGCAAGCTCGTCCATGCGTTCTTCGAGCGTCTGGCCTCTGCCGGAACGCAGTTCGTTCAGCACGTTGGCTCCGCTCACAAGACGCACTTTGCCATAGTGGTTGCGCAGGGTCTTTTCCAGCGCGGTGCGTTCCAGCACTATCTTCCACGGGCTTTGCGAAGCGGGCATGCCCATCATGGTTTCCAGCAGCTTGCGGCCGGTTTCCATGGGTTTGGGGGCAATATCGGAACATATGAAGGTGAGCTTCTTGGTGCGCAGTTCAGGGCGCGCGAGCCACATACCCTGCACCAGCGTGAGCGGGCCGGACCCGAGGTCGAGCACGGTGTCACCGTCTTCAAGGTTCAGGTCCAGATTGGGCAGCAGCCATGCCAGACGGTACAGGTTCCACGGCAGGTAGAAATGCAGGTAGGCAGAAGTGTTGCGCGGCGTGGACCAGTAGTTCACCTTCATTCCGCCGCGCTCTGTGGTCAGAGAGCGGGAAAGATCGGCAACAGCGTAGTGCAGCTCTTTGCGATGTGCTTGCTTGAGGGACAAAACGGTGCGCAGAACACCTTCATAGGCGGCAAGCTGTTCGCGTAACGGCAACGCAGGGAGGGAGAGGCAATTTTTCATGAAAATATAAAACGCATGTGATGCGTGAAGTTTTGGGTAAATGCCGGGTCGGTGGTCAGGTCCACGTGGCGCACGGCTGCGGTCCAGACTTCTGCCATACCGCGCCTTGCGGGGTCAACAAGGAATAGTTCCGCTCCGCGCAGCGAGGTGTTGCCAAGGCTTGAGACACGGGCACCCATTCCTTCGGGCAGGAATCCCAGCCCTTCAAGGTCGGCGGTGTCGGCATGTTCGCCGAGCGCACCGGCAAGATACAGGGTGCGTATGTCTGCGGTGCTCAGGCCAGCTTCGGAAAGAAGCCGCTCGTAGGCAAGCGTGAAGGCCGCCTTGACCTTGAGAATCTCCTCCACATCACTTGCCAGCAGGTACATGTCGTCCTGCAGCATGAAGCGTTTTTCTCCGTACCGGTTGTCTATCTGAGCGGCAAGGCGCGCAGCCAGCGGATTCGTGTAGGGCGGTTCGGCAAAACGGCCGTCCCGTTGCAGCAGGCCGCACTTGATCAGCGCATGGACTAGCGAGAGATAGCCGGTGCCGCTTATGCCCTTTACGGGCGGGGGGCCATCCGGTGAATGGGGCAGGGCAACACCCTGCAGTCCTTTGGGCGTCATGGTGAAGCGGGTAATGACGCCAGCCTGCGCCACGGTGCCGAAGGTCAGGCCAATGCCTTCCAGTGCGGGACCGAGCGCCACGCTGGTGACGAGTGCCTCATCCGGTGACAGGGCAAGCACAAACTCTCCGTTGGTGCCAAGGTCTGCCAGCAGGAAGGGGTATGCGGGGCTGCGTTCCTGCACCGCCTGCATTCCGGCGGAAAGGTCTCCCCCCACAAAGGGGGCAGGCAACGGCGGAATATAAACGGGCGGCAAATTTTCAAGGGTTTCAACACGCCCGCCTGTGTAGCCGAGCGAATAGGGGGCCGAGGCGAGACAGGTGGTGGATTTGCCGAGCAGCAGGTAGGTCATGACCGAGTTGGCGGCAATGCAGCATTCCGTCACATCCGCTCCGGCGTTTGCCAGCAGGGTGCGCAGCCTGTCTGTTACCAGCCGCTGCAGAATGGCCGCGCCCTCACCGTTACGGGCAAAGGCAAGACGTGACATGACCTCGCTGCCAGCACCCAGCTGCGGATTGAGTTCCTGCCCCGAGGCAACGCGCCGGTCGCCGTCAAGCAGGGACCAATGCAGCGAGGTGGTGCCTATATCCACTGCAAACCTCAGCTTGTCTGCGGTTGCCGGTACCGGAGAGATGGCCGGACGCTTGCGCGAGGGCAGTTCGGGCAGGGTGATGCACATGTCGGGTTCCGGCATGTGATGGCAACCGAGGCGCCAGCCTTCCTGCAGTTCCGCATCCGAGAAATACAGAGCATCTTCGCCCTTGGGCAGGGGGGCGTTTTCCGTGAAACGCATTCGGCAACGACCGCATCGTGCAAGTCCGGAGCAAAGCGCCGGAGCGCAGAAGCTGCCGCTGGTGTAAATGTGTTGTGCCAGAGTGAGACCGTCTGATTGCTTCAGAGGGATTATCCTGCTTTCGCCGGTGTGATCGGTAACGGTGATGTGTTGCATGGTAATTCCGGTATGCCAGAAATTTGCGCAAAGGAACAGAGCGGGATGGAAATGGTTTGCTGCCCGTGCAATGGCATCGCCGGAAGAACTCCATGATTGTCCACTTACGGCGTATGGCAGCGCTCCAGCCGAGCACACCGTAACGACGTGGTGGACTCGATCCAGTTTGGTGCCGGTGTCAACGAAAGAGAAGGCCGCTTTCCCGTACGGGAAAGCGGCCTTCAGATTATAACGATAAACTCAGGTTTCTTGCAAAACCAGACTCCATTAAGCCGGGACTGAAACCAAAAACGGAACTGTATCGCTTACACGAGGTGCAGGAACGTTAGGTTCCTGCCCGGCGGAGCCAAAACTATCAGAAATGTTTTTGCCCGCAGTGTTTCTCAGCACCTTGGGCTGCATGGCGCTGCGGCTAGCCGAGCAGCAGTCTGTCCGAGCCCATGGCTTCGCCCCGCAGGGCATAGAAGCGCTGCAGCAGGTTGTCCACGGTGAGATTCTTCTTTTCCTCGCCGGCAACATCCAGAATGACCTCTCCGCGGTCCAGCATGATGAGGCGGTTCCCGAAGGTAAGGGCCTGATGCATGTTGTGCGTGACCATGAGGGTGGTGAGGTGCTGGGTTTCGACTATGGTGTGGGTCAGTTCCAGAATCTGGTTGGCGGTCTTGGGGTCCAGCGCAGCCGTGTGCTCGTCGAGCAGAAGGATGTCGGGACGCACCATGGTTGCCATGAGCATGGTCAGCGCCTGACGCTGCCCGCCGGAGAGCAGGCCGGCTGTGTCCTTGAGGCGGTTTTCAAGGCCGAGGCCGAGCGTGGCAAGCTGTTCGCGGAACCACGGGCGGTCTTTGTCCTTCACCCCTTTGGAAAGCCCGCGCGGTTTGCCGCGCTTCAGGGCCAGTGCCATGTTCTGCTCAATGGAGGCCGATGCGCAGGTACCCTTGAGCGGGTCCTGAAACACGCGGCCGATAAAGGCCGCACGGCGATATTCCGGCCAGTCGGTGATGTCTTCGTTGTTGATGCGTATGGCACCGGTGTCCGGCTTGAAGCCGCCCGCAACACAGGTGAGGGTTGTGGATTTTCCTGCGCCGTTGGAGCCGATGACGGTAATGAAGTCACCCTCGTTCACCGTCAGGTTCAGGTTGTTCAGCGCAAGCACCTCGTTGATGGTGCCTCTGTTGAAATACTTGGTGATGTTGTCGAGTACCAGCATGGCTTACTTCCTGAACCGGCTTTTCAGCTGGGGTGAAACAAGGGCTGCGATGACCAGAATGGCCGTGATGAGGTTCAGGTCACTGGGGGTGAAGGAGAAACTTCCCAGCTTGAGGCCCAGTGCCAGCGCAATGGCAAGACGGTAGGCCACGGACCCGAGAATGGCCGCGATCATGGCGCGCGCCACGCTGCGGCAGCCGAAAAGTGTTTCGCCGACAATGACCGAGGCAAGACCGGCCACAATGGTGCCCACGCCCATGTTCACGTCGGCAGCGCCCTGATTCTGGGCGACCAGCGCACCGGAGAGGGCGGCAAGGGCGTTGGAAAGGCCCACACCGAAGATGATGACCGTGTGCGTGTTTACCCCTTGCGCGGTGATCATCTGCGCATTGTCACCGGTGGCGAGCAGGGTGAGCCCCAGTTCCGTGTGCAGGAACCAGACAAGGGCGACCACGGCAACGGCACAGAAGCAGGCAAAGAGCAGCGGTGCGGACATGTGCGGGGGCAGGCCGAGGTTGCTTACGGAATCCAGCACGGTGTCTGTACCCAGCAGGGTGAGGTTGGGCTTGCCCATGATGCGGATATTGATGGAATAGAGCGCGATCATGGTCAGAATGGAGGCAAGCAGATGCAGAATCTTGAACTTGGTGTTCAGAATGCCCGTGACCATGCCTGCCAGAAATCCGGCTCCCATGGCCATGAGCAGAGAAAGATAGGGATTGATCCCAGCAGTAATGGCAACTGAGGAAACAGCCGCGCCGAGCGGCAGCGAGCCGTCGACAGTGAGGTCGGGAAAGTCCAGCACGCGGAAGGTCAGATAGACCCCCAGTACCAGAAGCCCGTAAACGAACCCCTGTTCGAGGGCTCCGTAAAATGCATACCAGGTCATATTCTGTTCTCGAATGGCAGAGCGGGGGCATGTTGCCATACCCCCGCCCTGTTGATGCGTTGTATGGTTACTTGATTACCTTTTCGGCTCGGGAGAGGACGCTTTCCGGCACGGTTACGCCCATAGCCTCGGCAGCCTTCAGGTTCACGTGCAGAGAGAGTTCCTGCAGAGATTCGACAGGCATGGTGGAAACATCTGCCCCGTCAAAGAGAATGCGCTTGGCCATGGCACCTGTCTGGTAGCCCAGCTTGTAGTAGTCGAAGGCAAGGGCCGCGATGGTGCCGCGCTCGACCGAGTCGTTGTCGGCAGCATACAGGGGCAGCTTGTTCTGGCGGCAGACCTTCACCACGGATTCCAGCGCGGAAATGACGGTGTTGTCCGTGGGCAGGAAGATGGCTTCCGCACGGCCCACAAGGCTCTTGGCAGCCTGATAGATACCGGCGGAGTTCAGCACGGTGGCTTCTTCAAGCTTGATGCCTGCGGCATCGCAGGCGTCCTTGAGCAGTTTGACAAGGGTTACGGAGTTGGCTTCGCCCGAGTTGTAGATAACACCAAGGGTCTTGATGCCGGGATGAAATTCGCGGATGAGGTCAAGCTGGCGTGCCACGGGCAGCATGTCGGAGGTGCCGGAAACATTGCCGCCGGGGTGCTCCATGCTTTTCACCAGTCCCGCGCCCACATGGTCGGTCACGGCAGTGGCCAGAATGGGGGTGCCGTGAATTTTCTGGGCGCATGCCTGTGCAGAGGGTGTGGCAATGGCAATGACCAGATCGGGCTGCTCACCCATGATCTGGGCGGCTATCTGCACGGTGGTGGCCATGTTGGCCTGTGCATTGTGCACGTTGAAGGTCACGTCCAGTTTGTTGTCCCTGAAGTAATCCTGCGTGCCTTTGAGCACGGCATCAAGAGCAGGGTGTTCGACAAACTGGCTGACGGAAATGACCTTTCCGGCAGCGGACGCCATGACCGGCACGAGGCACAGCATGGTAACCACAAGGCTGAGAATGATGCGTTTCATGGGGTGCGACCTCTCTGGGCGGTAAAAATGCTCGAAACCATATGCAAATTGTTCGAAATGACAAAAAATGACAAATTCGATTTTATCCCTGTGGCACAGGTTCTACCGCATTTGAGTGGTGGGTCAAGTGCAATGTTGAGGGTTGTGCTGCAGCGCGCGGCAGGTGCCATGCAGATGGCAGCAATGCTCCCGAAACCGCGCGTGGCTTGTGAACGGAGTGATTATGCACTTGCTCTTCACATATGATATCTGGTAAAAGTCTAGAAATTGTAACAAAGTGAATAGTCCGCAGACCGTACATGTCCGCCAGGTCGGGTAAGAGGTGGCTCCATGTCAATGCTACTTGGCGTATTTATTGTTTTTGTGCTGATTATCGGCGTTGCCGGATTCGGCTATCAGTCCACAACAGGACTTACGGAAAAAATTCAGATTCAGCGTGCTCGAAAGCAGCAGTTGAAACTGAAGTACCGTGAAACAAAACAGACGCTTACAGACCTTAAGGAAATGGAGCTTTCTCTGACACGCCAGCTTGATGGCGTGGATGATTACAGCATAGGCGCTCTTACCGAGGGCGGCGACCTGATTACCGGGGTGCAGAAACCTGCAGCGCGGAAGCGAAATACGACAGCGCAGCATACCATTGTGGACGTTCTGCTGGCGGAAAAGCTGTTGTCACCGGAAGATCTGGCAAAAGCCGAGAATTATAAGCAGCAGTCCAAATCGCCCTACGAAATAGATGAAATTCTTTCCCTGCTCGGATACGTCAATCCGGATGTCATCCAGCGTATCAAACGTCGATATCCCAATCTTGCCTAATTAATCCGAAGAGTTAAATTATGTATGGATGTGCCGGGGTATGTCTTCTGGCACTAAACATGCATGATTGTTCATGGAACCGTGTCCATGTCAAACCGCCAACATCGAAGCGCGCTTGACCGTTGGGCGTTGCAGGACGTAGGGTATTAGGCACTTAAGTTTACGGAGCATTGCGGCTTATGAACAAGATTCTTGCCCAGGACGAGGTAGATGCCCTTTTACGGGGTCTGTCCGGCGGAGAGATAGAAAGCGAGACCGATATTCCGGAGGATGACTCCGGGATCGTTCCGTTTGACCTTGCCAACCAGGACCGCATTATCCGCGGCCGCATGCCTGTTCTGGAAATCGTGAACGACCGCTTTGCGCGGCTGTGCACGAACGCCCTTTCCAACACCATCCGCAAGCGTGTGGAACTGAACCCCATATCCATTGATATGACCAAGTTCGGCGATTTCATGCGTTCGCTGCCCGTACCCACCAGCATCAATATTTTCAAGATGGAGCCGCTGCGCGGCAATGCCATTGTGGTTGTCGACTCCCGTCTCGTCTTCGCACTGGTGGAGAACTTTTTCGGCGGAGCAGGCTCGCAGCCGAAGATTGAAGGCCGCGAGTTTACCCGTATCGAGCAGGCCATTGTGGACAGGGTTATCAAGATCACGCTCGATAACATGGAAGAGTCGTGGCGGCCTGTGCATGAGGTCAACCTTGAACTCGTGCGTTCGGAGATCAACCCCCAGTTCGCAGCCATTGTGCCGCCCAGCGATGTTGTGGTTGTCATCACCTTTGAAGTGGAACTGGAAACGGCCATCGGTTCGCTTATCATCTGCCTTCCCTACGCCACCATCGAACCTATCCGTTCCAAGCTGCACGCCAGTTTTCAGACGGAGCGTCTGGAAGTGGACCACGCATGGGTTGCGCGTTTGAAGGAGCGCCTGATGGAAACCCCGGTTGAAATGAAGATTCGCTTCGGGGAAACCAAGATTACCGGCAACCAGCTTCTGCGTCTGAAGATAGGCGACGTGCTGCTGCTGGATACCGACACGGATGACCTGCTGGAAGGTACCGTGGCCGGCGTGCGCAAGTTCTGGGGCATAAGCGGCACCGTGAAGTCGAACAAGGCCTTCCAGATCATCAAGGAAGAAGAGCCGAACTACACCTAGTCTGCGGCAACGAATTTCAGGAAAAATAAAAACACCCCGACTCACATCGGGGTGTTTTTTTTGTAAATGACAAACTTCAGTTTTTTGAAAATAAAACAGACTTCAGTAAGCCGCGGCTGATGCTAACAAGACATAGTTGCCCGCTAACATCGGGTGCAGGGGGATTATCCCCCTGCCCGCCGGAGGCGAAAACAAAAAGGGAGTCGGCCTAATAATAGACTTGGGTGAGACTCAGCCCCTGTGCCGGAGCCGTGCAGGGGGCCTTGGTCCGGTCGCAGGCCGTGAGCAGGGCCGGTACATCGTCCGGCGAAAGCTTGCCGGTACCACAGGCGACCAGCGTGCCCATGAGGTTACGCACCATCTGCTTGAGAAAGCCGTCTGCCTCAAAGCGCCACGTGAGCTGCATGGGCGTGTCTTCC
>Ga0194137_10001299_pt1 | contig 15305 bp, 13 predicted proteins | sample TARM_MetaG_T3_14_FD_134025 | JGI IMG/M metagenome (GOLD analysis project Ga0194137, IMG submission 134025) | Freshwater microbial communities from Pennsylvania, USA, analyzing microbe dynamics in response to fracking - TARM_MetaG_T3_14 (version 2) | ecosystem: Environmental > Aquatic >... | reverse complement strand
GCCTGGGAGTGGCATCGGTGGCCGCCTTCTTGGTGGTGGCGGGCTTGCGAGCGGTCTGGGTGGCCATGGCGGTGGGTCTCCTTGAAAGACCGGCGATCATGGCCGCGGGGTGTCGGCCCCGCAAGTCCGCGTGGCAGACTGATCCCCATGTTTTAGGTCTGCATCGTCGGCCTGGGGGCCATAGGCGGCTGGATGGCTGCGCATCTGCAACGCGTCGAGGGCCTGGCTGTCTGTGCGCTGGCACGGGGCGACACGCTGGCGGCTCGTTCGCGAGCGCGGCCTGCGGCTGGACAGCGGCGAGGAGAGCTGGTGCGCGCCGCTGCGGGTCAGCGACGACGTGGCCGAACTGGGAGCGCAGGATCTCGTCATCCTGGCGGTCAAGGGTCCGGCCATTGCCGGCGTTGCGCCCCAGGTCGCCCGGCTCTGCGGGCCGGACACGCGCGTGCTGACGGCGCTGAACGGCCTGCCCTGGTGGTTCACGACGGGGCTGCCGGTGGCGGGGCTGGCGCTGAAGAGCGTGGACCCCGACGGCAGCATCGCGGCCCTCATCCCACCTCAACGCGTCATCGGCTGCGTCGTCCATGCCAGCTGTTTTGCCGCAGGGCCGGGACATATCCGCCATGTGCTGGGCAAGGGTCTGCTGATCGGCGAGGCCGTGGGTGGCCCGAGCGCATCGGTCGATGCGCTCGCGAGCCTGCTCGCGGACGCCGGCTTCGGTGCCAAGGCCGTCGACAGCGTCCAGCGCGATGTCTTCTACAAGCTCTGGGGCAATATGACTACCAACCCGGTCTCGGCACTGACGCGAGCTACGACCGATCGCGTACTGGCCGATGAGCTGGTGCGCGAATTCACGACGGCCATCATGCGCGAGGCCGCGCTGATCGGCGAGCGCGTCGGTTGCCCCATCACGCAGACTCCGCAGGACCGGCATGCGATCACGCGCTCGCTTGGCGCCTTCAAGACGTCGATGCTGCAGGACATCGAAGCTGGACGGGCCATCGAGACCAACGCGCTGCTGGCCGCGCCGCGGGAACTGGCTCAGCAACTGGGCGTGGCGACGCCCATGCTGGATGCGTTGCTGGGGTTGACGAGGTTGATGGACAGCTGCCGCGTCAGCCCTTGACCCTCGCCCACCGCTCGTGGTCGCACCAGCGGCCGCCTATCTTCAGATACTTGGGTGAATAGCCCTCGAGCTGGAAGCCGCAGCGCCTGGCCATCGCGATCGAGGCGGTGTTGCCCGGCTGGATATTGGCCTCGACGCGGTGCAGGCCCAGGTCCTTGAAGGCGTGCTTCACGACGGCGTTCAGGCCTTGCGTCATCAGCCCGCGGCCCTCGAAGCCGGCGAAGGCGTAGTAGCCGAGATGGCCGCTGCAGAAGGCGCCCTTGATGATGTTCGTCAGGTTGATGGCGCCGGCCAGTTGGCCCGCCGCCACGACGACGAAGCCGTGATGGGCGGCGCCGTCGAAGCGGGCGAGGTAGCGCGCAAAGGCCCCGGCATCGCAGGGCGGTTGCGCCCAGCGGCGATGCAGCTTGCGGCTGGCTCTGGCCGCCGCGATGAAGGCGGCTTCATCGGCCGCCATGATGGGCCGGATCACCACCCCAGCGGCGCAATGCCCAGCCAAGCGGCATGCGCCCAGAAGGCAAAGAAGGCCCACAGCGCGAAGCCGACGACGACGCTTGCCAACGTGCCCGCCACAGTCGGAGCCGCGATGACGGGAGCAGGCCGCCGACGCGCGGCGCGGAAGACGAGGATGGACCAGACCAGGAAGCTGCCGAACAGCATCACGTCGGCCAGCGTGTTGTTGGCGATCAGGTGGGCGAAGGCCCAGGTCTTGACCGACAGCGTCATCGGATGCTGCAGCTTGGCCTTGAAGTGGTTGCGCGGCACATAGGCCGCGGCCATCAGGGTGGCAGCAACCAGCATCAGCGCCGCGCCGGCGTGGTTCATGCCGGGAATGCGCGGCCACAGCACGACGGGGGTCAGCCGCGCCTGCGAGAAGCCCCACAGGATGAGGCCGAAGCCGATCAGCGACACGATGGTGTAGCGGATCTTCCAGCCCTTCTCGCCCATGCGTGCCATCTGGCCGGTGCGCCAGTTGGGCGCCAGCGCGCGCGTGAGGTGAATGCCGAGGAAAAGGGCAAGGCCGAGTGCCAACCAGGTCATTGAAGGTCTCCGTCAGTTTCAGGTCTGTCTGTCCACTCGCAGTGCGAGCACCACCGAGCTGTTGGTGCGCAGCACGCCGTCGATCTCGCCGATCTCGTCGAGCAGGGCGTCGAGCCGGGCCGTAGTGTCGGCGCGTAGCAGCGCCATGTAGTCGAATTCACCGCTGACGGAGGCGAGCTGGCGCAGCTCCGGCAGTTCCGACAGGCGCTTCACCACCTCACGCCCGGCCTTGGGGCTGACGGTGATGCCGACAAAAGCCTGCACGCTGCGGCCAGCTTCGTCGCCACCCAGGCGCGCCGTGTAGCCCACGATGCGGCCGCTGGCCTCCAGCCGCGCCAGCCGCGCGACGACGGTGGTGCGCGCCACGCCCAGCTTGCGCGCCAGCGTGGCCGTGCTTTCCCGCGCATTGGCCTGCAGCAACAGGATCAGGCGGCGATCGAGGTCGTCGGCTGAAGCACTCAACGATGCGCCCGGGTTTACCCTTGAGTCATTCATAGCGGCGAATCATCGCGACGAATCGTCGAATTCGCAATCTGTTTCGTCGAAGTGGCCCTTTCTTTCGTCGGCCACCCTGCCTAGAGTGCGGCCCATTCAACTTCTACCCACTCGGAGCACCCCATGAAGATCGCCCTGCTCGGCGCCGGCCATATCGGCCAGACCATCGCCCGCCTGCTGCACGCCACCGGCGACTATCAAGTGACCGTGCTGGACAAGAACCCGGGCTATCTGAAGGTGCTGGCCGCCGAGGGCATTGCCACCGCCGAGGTCGACAGTGACAACCGCGTCGCCCTGGCCGCCCAGCTGCGTGGCAAGGACGCCGTCGTCAACGCGCTGCCCTACCACCTGGCCATCACCGCCGCCGAGCTGGCCCTGGAGTGCGGCTGCCACTACTTCGACCTGACGGAAGACGTGGCCGCCACCAAGGCCATCATGAAGATGGCCCAGGGCGCCAAGACCGCCTTCATGCCCCAGTGCGGCCTGGCCCCGGGCTTCATCGGCATCGTGGCCCACCACCTGGCCAGCGGCTTCGACTCGGTGCGCGACGTGCAGATGCGCGTCGGCGCTCTGCCGGCCTTCCCGACCAATGCTCTGAAGTACAACCTGACCTGGTCGGTCGACGGCCTCATCAACGAGTACTGCCATCCCTGCGAAGCCGTCCACGAAGGCGAGACCATCTCGGCGCTGCCGCTGGAGGGCCTGGAGCACTTCAGCCTGGACGGCACCGAGTACGAGGCCTTCAACACCTCCGGCGGCCTGGGCACGCTGTGCGAGACCTGGGCGGGCAAGGTGCGCAACCTGGACTACAAGACCGTGCGCTATCCCGGCCACCGCGACCTGATGCAGTTCCTGCTGGGCGACCTGGGCCTGAAGGGCGACCAGAACCTGCTGAAGGACATCATGCGCAAGAGCATGCCCGCCACCATGCAGGACGTGGTGCTGGTGTTCGTGACCGTGTCCGGCCAGAAGAATGGCGTGCTGCTCCAGGAAGTCTTCGCCCGCAAGATCTTCGCCACGCGTGACGGAGCCCAGCCGCTGTCGGCCATCCAGATCACGACCGCCGCCGGCATCTGCGCCGCCGTCGACCTGTTCCGCGCAGGCAAGCTGCCGCAGAAGGGCTTCATCCGCCAGGAAGAAGTCAAGCTGCCGGACTTCCTGGCCAACCGCTTCGGTTCTGCCTACCAGCAAAGCCGCCAGGTCGAGTCCATTTCCTGATCGCGGGACAATGTTCGCCATGAAGCAACAGACCCTTTCCCTCCTCGACGCCCTCGGCGTCCATCTGGCCGGTGCCGGCGACCTGACGGTGCGCTCGCCCATCGACGGCGGCGTGCTGGCCCAGCTCCCGACGGCCAGCGCCGCCGACATGAAGGCTGCCATCGGCCGAGCCGCGGAAGCCTTCAAGGCCTGGCGCGTCGTGCCGGCGCCCAAGCGCGGCGAGCTGGTCCGCCTGTTCGGCGAAGAGCTGCGCGCCCACAAGGCCCAATTGGCCCAGCTGGTCTCGATCGAGGCAGGCAAGGTGACAAGCGAAGGCCTGGGCGAAGTCCAGGAAATGATCGACATCTGCGAGTTCGCCGTTGGTCTGTCGCGCCAGCTGCACGGTCTGACCATCGCCAGCGAGCGCCCCGGCCATCGCATGATGGAGCAGTGGCTGCCGCTGGGCGTCGTCGGCATCATCTCGGCCTTCAACTTCCCCGTGGCCGTCTGGGCCTGGAACTCGGCCCTGGCCCTGGTGGCCGGCGACAGCTGCGTCTGGAAGCCGTCCGAGAAGACGCCCCTGACGGCCCTGGCCACGCAGGCCCTGTTCGAGCGTGCGCTCAGGGCCTATCGCGCCGCCGGCCATGCTGCGCCTGACGGCCTGTCCGAGCTGATCATCGGCCGCGCCGACGTGGGCGAAGCCATGGTGGATGACACCCGCGTCGCCCTCGTCTCGGCCACCGGCTCCACCCGCATGGGCGGCGCCGTTGGTCCGCGCGTGGCGGCTCGTTTTGGCCGCTCGTTGCTGGAGCTGGGTGGCAACAACGCCATCATCGTGACGCCCAGCGCCGACCTAGAACTGGCCGTGCGCGGCATTCTGTTCGGCGCCTACGGCACGGCCGGCCAGCGCTGCACGACGACGCGCCGCGTCATCGCTCACGAAAGTATCCATGACGCCCTGGTCGAGCGCCTCGACCGCGCCCGCGCCCAACTGCCCATCGGCTCGCCGGTGGAGGCGGGCACGCTGATCGGTCCGCTGATCGACGCCCGGGCCTTCGACGCGATGCAGTTCGCGCTGAGCGCCGCTCGCGAGCAGGGCGGCCAAGTCAGCGGTGGCGAACGGGCCCTGGCCGATCGCTTCCCCGAGGCTTATTACGCCGTACCGGCCCTGGTGCGCATGCCTTCGCAGACCGAAGTGGTGTGCCACGAGACCTTCGCGCCCATCCTGTACACGCTGAAGTACAAGACGCTGGAGGAGGCCATCGAGCTGCAGAACGGCGTGCCGCAGGGCCTGTCGAGCGCCATCTTCACCACCGACATCCGGGAGGCTGAAGCCTTCATGAGCGCCTCGGGCAGCGACTGCGGCATTGCCAACGTCAACATCGGCACGTCCGGTGCGGAGATCGGCGGCGCCTTCGGCGGCGAGAAGGAAACCGGCGGTGGCCGCGAGAGCGGCTCGGATGCGTGGAAGGCCTATATGCGCCGCACCACCAACACGGTGAACTACTCGAGCGAGTTGCCTCTTGCTCAGGGAGTGAAGTTCGACATCTGATTGAACTCGTCAGAGGCGGCTGAGAACTAAGCTATAGTCCGGCCTCCCTGAAAGCCCAGGTGGCGGAATTGGTAGACGCACTAGTTTCAGGTACTAGCGGGTAACTCCGTGGAGGTTCGAGTCCTCTCCTGGGCACCAAAACAACAACAAAAGGCCGATGCGAAAGCATCGGCCTTTTGCTTTTGGTGCCCAGGAGAGGACTCGACCACTAGGAGCGAGCTCCCAGTGGGACGCGCGAAGCGCGACAAACGCATGTGCCCGCCGGGGTCGCCGGAGGTGACCGAGTCCCCGCTAAGGTGCCCTAGATGGGAGCCTTAGCGAGTGGTGGCGGAAACCGAGCGCGCAGTGGTGGCGCCAAACCACCTCTCTTCAAATTCAGCGGCCGGCACGCCCCTCCCAAACCACCACCCCTGCCCCCAGTCGCAGCCCATGTCGGCCAACATGCATGCTTGCGCCTCCGTCTCCACCCCCTCCGCCACCACCTCCATCCCCAGCTCATGCGCCATCGTCACGATGGCCCGGCACAGCGCCAGCGCCTTGCCGCCCTGCTCCAGCCCGGCCACGAAGCTGCGATCGATCTTCACCGTGTCGATCTCGTGGTGCTGCAGATAGCTGAGTGAGGAATATCCCGTCCCGAAGTCGTCCAGCGAGATGGACATTCCCGCCTCGCGCAGCGCCCTCAACCGCTCCGCCACCGCCTCGTCGCGCTCCAGCAGCAGCCCTTCGGTGATCTCCACCGCCAAGGCATCCCCTGCCAGCCCCAGGCCGCGCAGATGCTGGACCCAATCCGGTTGCACGCCGTGGCTGCGCTCGCCGAGGAACTGCACCGGCGATTTGTTGATGCTGATCTGAAAAGCCTCATGCCCGGCCGCCCGCCAGGCCTGGACCTGGGCAGCGGCCTCGCGAAAGACCCAGTCGCCGATGTCGACGATGAAGCCGCTGGTCTCGGCGATGGGGATGAACTGGGCAGGGCTGACGTCGCCCAGCGTCGGGTGCTTCCAGCGCAGCAGGGCCTCGGCCTTGCGCGGCGCCGCGGCCGGGTCGTGCAGCGACAGGATGGGCTGATAGACCAGGCTGAACTGCGCCAGCCGCAGCGCCTCGCGCAACTCCGCTGCCAGCCTGGCACGGCGCTGGGCCGCCTCGTGCAGGACCGGCGTGAATAGGCTCATGCGGTTGCGGCCCGCGCCCTTGGCCTCGTAGAGCGCGAGGTCCGCGTGCTTGAACAGGGCCTCGATCTCGACCCCGTCGCGCGGCGCCAGGCTGACGCCGATGCTGGCCGACACGTAGACCCGCTCTCCCGCCACGTCGAAGGCCTCGGACAGGGCCTCCAGCAGCACACGCCCGACGCGCTCGGCCTCGGTGGCGGCCTGGGCCGTCGCCAGCAGAACCGTGAACTCATCGCCGCCCATGCGCGCCACCACGCCGCCAGGCGGCATATGCTCCTGCAGCCTTTGCGCCACCCGCACGAGGAGTGCGTCGCCGACGTCGTGGCCCAGGGAGTCGTTGACCTCCTTGAAGTGATCCAAGTCGACGAACATGACGGCCAGCTCGTCGCCGCGCATGCTGCGCAGGGCCAGGGCGCGCTCGATGCGCTCCCGCAGCGAGCGGCGGTTGGGCAGGCCGGTCAGGGTGTCGACGCGGGCCTGCTGCCAGATCACGGCCTCTTGGCGCTTGCGGTCGGTGATGTCGGTGTGGGTGCCCACCATGCGCAGTGGCTTGCCGTTGGCATCACGGGCGATGACCATGCCGCGGCTCAGGATCCATTTCCAGCTGCCGTCCTTGGCCAGCACGCGGTGCTCGTTGCGGTAGAGCGGCGTGCGGCCGGCGAAGTGATCGTCACGGTCCTTGTCCATCTGGGCCAGATCGTCCGGATGGGTGCGCGCATCGAAGGCCTCGGGCGTCGCGTCGATGTCGCCGAGTTCGAAGCCATGAAGGCGCAGATAGCGCTCGGAAAAATACTCGGCACCGGCCTGAACATGCCAGTCCCAGACGCCGTCGCCGCTGCATTCCAGGGCCAGCTTCCAGATCTCGTCAGACTCGCGCAGCCGGGTCTCGATGGCGCGGCGCGCACTGATGTCGGTGTGCGTGCCCAGCCACAGCGGCGAATCCGGCAGGCGCTGGGCCTGGGCCATCACCCATTGCTGGCCGAGGCGGTATTCCATGTCGAAACGGCCGCTGGCCTGGGCCGCGGCCCAGCGCTCGGTGAAGCCGGCGCGGTCGTCCTCGTGCAACCATTGGGTCAGCGGGGTCGGCAGGGCAGGGCGGTTCAGCGCCTCGGCCAAGCGCGCGTTCATCCACAGCAATCGACCCTGGGCATCGACCTTCCACACCTGTTGGGGCAGGGCGTCGAGCAAAGAGGAATAGTGCACGTGGGCTGACATCGGCGATGGATACGGGACTCTGCTGGACTGTATGCCTCTCGCAATGCGCCACAATCGCGCCCGCCCGAGTCGTTCGGGCGCGTTTTTGGACGAGACCCCCCGCATGAACAAGACCGATCTGATCGAACACCTGGCCGCCAAGCACGAGCTGAGCAAGGCCGAAGCCGGCCGCGTCCTCGAGACCCTGTTGGACGCCATCGTCACCACAGTCAAAAAGGGTGGTGCCGTGTCGATCCCGGGCTTCGGCTCCTTCAAGCAGCACGCACGTGCCGCCCGCAACGGCGTGAACCCCAGCACCGGCGCGAAGATCAAGATCGCCGCCGCCAAGCTGCCCAAGTTCGCCCCGGGCGCTGGCTTCAAGGCCGCCGTCGATCCCAAGGCTGCTGCCAAGAAGGCCGCTGCCAAGCCCGCAACCAAGCCGGCCGCCAAGGCCAAGAAGAAGTAATTCTTCGCCATCGTGAGCGCACGCGGCGGTAGCCCCACCATCGTCGACGTCGCCCGTGAAGCGGGCGTGTCGATCAAGACCGTTTCGCGTGTGCTCAACCATGAGCCCGGCGTGCATGAAAGCACCCGGGATCAGGTGCTCAAGGTGGTGGAGGCACTGCGCTACCGGCCCAAGCAGTCGGCACGCAGCCTCGCAGGTGGACGATCCTTCCTGATCGGCCTGCTCTATTACGACCCCAGCGCGATCTTCGTCGGCAGCGTCCAGCAGGGTGCTACGCTGCGATGCCGCGAGCTGGGCTATCACCTCGTGGTCGAGTCGCTTCACAACGACGCGCCGGACCTGCGCCAGCAGATCGACCGTATGGTGCTCGCGCTGCGGCCGGACGGCATGATCCTGACGCCGCCGCTGTGCGACAACCCCGAGGTGCTCGCCGCCCTGCGCGAAAGCGGCACCCCATGCGTGCTGATGTCGCCCGAGCGCGACCTGCATGGCGTGCCTTCGGTGCGAATGGACGATGCGCATGCGGCCGAGGAGATCACCAATCTGCTGCTCAGCCTCGGCCACCAGCGTATCGCCTTCATCAAGGGCCCGCCTGACCAGTCGGCCAGCGGCCTGCGCTACCAGGGCTTCGTCAATGCGCTGCGCGCGCATGGCCTTGAGCCCGACCCCGAGCTGATCCAGCCCGGCGCCTTCACTTTCGAAAGCGGCCGCGACGCCGCCCATCAGCTGCTCAGCCGTCGCCAACGCCCGACCGCCGTCTTCGCCAGCAACGACGACATGGCCTTGGGCGTGCTCGCTGCGGCCCAGCGCCTGGGCCTGGCCGTGCCGGGCGAGCTGTCGGTGGCTGGATTCGACGATTCGCCCACGGCCGCCCTGGTCTGGCCGCCGCTGACCACCGTGCGCCAGCCGGTCGCCGAGATGGCACGCACGGCCGTCGAGATGCTGGTCTCCGTCCAGCGGCCCGACATGGCCGCCCCCGCCGACGAAGCCGAGTTGCACAAGGTGCTGCCGCACGAGCTCGTCGTGCGCGACTCCACCCGCGCCCACTAATCCCCTGCTGACGGCGCAGCGGCGCCCTGGTTGGTGCCGCTGACACCGGAATTGACAGCGTTGTCAATTTTCAGGCAAGATCGCCGCATTGGGTCGGCTGAGCAGTGCACCGGCACCAAGGTTCGAGCGCTTCGAAAGCGGCTCGACGCGGGCCGATGCCGACCCGCATCTTCGTCACCCGTCTTGCCGCCCCACGGCCCGTTCCCCTGCCATGAATCTCCTTGCTATCGCCGGCATCGATCCCGCTGCTCTCGCCCAGTCCTTCCCGGCCGACTTTCTCTGGGGTGTGGCGACCAGCGCCGCGCAGATCGAGGGCGCCGCCTTCGAGGACGGCAAGGGCGCTTCCATCTGGGACCATTTCTGCCGCCAGCCGGGCCGCATCAAGGACGGCTCCAACATCGACGTTGCCTGCGACCACTACCACCGCTTCCGCGATAACGTCGCGCTGATGAAGGGCCTGGGCCTGGACTGCTACCGCTTCAGTTTCAGTTGGCCGCGCGTGCAGCCGCTGGGGCAGGGCGCCTGGAACGAGGCCGGCTTCGCCTTCTACGACCGCCTCATCGACGCCCTGCTCGAGGCCAGCATCCAACCCCATGCCACCCTCTACCACTGGGACCTGCCCCAGGCCCTGGACGAGGGCCACGGAGGCTGGCTGTCGCGCGACGTCGTGGCCCGCTTTGCCGACTACGGCGCCGAGATCGCGCGCCGTTTCGGCAGCCGCCTGGCCAGCATCGCCACGCACAACGAGCCCTGGTGCACCGCCACCTTGGGTTATGAAACCGCCCAGTTCGCCCCCGGCCACTCCAGCCGCGCCGAGAGCCTGCAGGTGGCCCACCATCTGATGCTGTCCCATGGCGATGCTATTGCCGCGATGCGCGCCGTCACCAAGACCAGGCTCGGCATCGTCCTCAACCACACGCCGTCCTTCCCGGCCACGCCCAACGAAGCAGACCGCCGCGCCGCCCGCATCGACGACGGGCTGAACGTGCGCTGGTATATGGACCCCATCTTCCGCGGAGCCTACCCGGCCGACGCCTTCGAATTCGTCGGCGCCGATGCGCCCCGCTTCGAGGCCGGCGATCTGGACCGCATCCGCCAGCCGCTGGACTTCCTCGGCATCAACTTCTACACGCGCAGCCTCTTCGGCGCTGACGGCAAGATCGTTCCCGGCCCGGGCAAGCGCGGCTTCACCGACATGGGCTGGGAGATCGTGCCCGAGGTCTTCGCCCAGCACCTGGTGCGCCTTGCCCGCGAGTACAACCCGCCGCCGATGTACATCACCGAGAACGGCATGGCCAATGCCGACCGCGTCGTCGACGGCCGCGTGCCCGATGTCGAACGCATCGCCTATCTGTCGGCCCATCTGCAGGCCCTGGCCACAGCCATGCATCTCGGTGCCGACGTGCGCGGCTATTTCTACTGGAGCCTGCTCGACAACTTCGAGTGGAACTCGGGCTACGACAAGCGCTTTGGCCTGGTCCATGTCGACTACGCGAGCCAGCAGCGTCTGCTCAAGGACAGCGCTCACTGGTACCAGGACTTCATCGCGCGCCATCACGCAAGGCGTTGAGAAGTTCCGCTCCTGCGGCACACTGAGGTTGCCGGATAGGCATTCCTCCGCGTTTGCCCCGACAAAGCTGCGGGAAATCGGTCACGTTCAGGCGCTAAGCTCCGACCTGCGCCGCTACAGGGATTTTTCCCAGGTGGCAGCAGGCGCAATCGGCCGATTTGACGTATAGCAGGAGGCCGGCTCGAGGACTCTGGCGTTTCCGCCGGAGCTTGGGCCGAGTCGAGGGTGCCCGGCGCACGGGTTTTGAGCGAATGCAGGACAGAACAAGCGATCCACTGATCGATGTCAGCCAGTTGACCGTCGGGATGTTCATTCATCTGGATCTCGGCTGGATGTCGCATCCCTTCCCGTTGTCCAGCTTCAAGATCGCTTCCAGCGATCAGCTGCTGATCCTGCGCCGCCTCGGCCTGACCCAGGTGCGCTGGAGCCCCGCCAAGAGCGACCTGTCCCTGCAGTCGCCCGAAGGCGAGGCGGCCGTCCACGGCGGCGCCGCAGCAGCGTCCACTGACACCTCTGCGCCGTCCCAACCCAGCCCCGAGGACCTGGCCCGCGAAGCCCACCGCCGCGCCCTGGCCGCCCAGCAGGAAGCCCTGCGCCTTTGCGAGGAGCAATACGGCGAGGCCGCCGACGGTTTCCGCGTTGTCATGGACCAGGTCCAGTCCGACCCCCATGCCGCCCGCGCCCAGGCCGAGGCCCTGGCCGCCGCCCTGCTCGACAAGATGCTGGTCGAGGGCGACCTGAACATGCGGCTGCTCAACGAAGCCGCCGGCGACCGCAGCACCGCGCATGCGCTCAACGTCTGCATCATTGCCCTGCTGCTAGGCCGCGCCTTCGGTCTGGGCCGCGACGAGATGATGGACCTGGGTGTCGGCTCCCTGTTGCACGATGTCGGCAAGCTGGAGGTCGCCGCCCGCCTGCGCCATCGCGACGAGAGCTTCACGGCAGCGGAGACCCAGGCCTACCAGCAGCACGTCGTCAAGGGCGTGGCCATCGCGCAGACCATGGGCCTGGCTCCCGGCCCCCTGCTCATCGTCGCCCAGCACCATGAGCATGCCGACGGCAGCGGCTTCCCGCAGAAGATCAACATGGACCGCATGAGCACCGGCGCGCGCATCGTTGCCCTGGTGAACCGTTTCGACGGCCTGTGCAACCCGCTGATCACCTCCAAGGCGATGACGCCCCATGAGGCGCTGTCGCTGATGTTCGCCCAGGGTCGCAACCGCTTCGACGCGACCATGCTGAACGCCTTCATCCGCATGATGGGCGTCTACCCGCCGGGCTCGACGGTCCAGCTGACCGACGACCGCTATGCCCTGGTCGTGTCCGTCAACTCGGCGCGCCCCCTGAAGCCGCGCGTCATGGTCCATGATGTCAAGGTGCCCAGGGAAGAGGCGCTCATCCTCAATCTGGAAGAGATGCCCGACCTCGGCATCCGCCGCAGCCTCAAGCCCCAGTTCCTGCCCCGCGCCTCCCTTGACTATCTGAGCCCGCGCGCGCGCATCGCCTACTTCTTCGACGCCGTGAGTACCGGGCCAGGGGAGTTGGCCGCGTGAACGCCGGCCGCGAGGCGAACCCAGCCTTGCCCCGCGTCTCGGAGACGCCATCCGTGATCGGCGCACTGCTGGAGGGCCTGCCCGAGCCGGCCTGGCTGGTGGATGGAGAAAGCCTGACCGTCAGCGTCGTCAACCGCGCGGCGCTGCGCCTGCTTGGCCTCAAGCCGGAGCGCGCCCTCGGACAGCCGCCGGCCACGCTTTGCGGCTCTCTGGAAGACGAGGCCTTCTGGCAGGGGGCCGCGCGCGATCCCTTTGCCCGCATCCGCTCCGACACCGTGCTGACCCACAGCGACGGCCAGCCGCGCTGGGTCAGCCGCTCGATCAGCCCCGTTCACACGCCCGAGGGCGGCCGCTACTGGCTGGTGCTGCTGCACGACCAGACCCGCCGCCGCCGCGCCGAGGCCGAGCGCGAGACCCTGCTGGCCGAGCTGCGCGCCACGCTGGAATCCACCGCCGACGGCATCCTCGTCGTTGACCTGGGCGGCCGCGTGCGCAGCTTCAACCGCCGCTTCGCCAAGCTCTGGGGCCTGCCCGGCGGCTTGCTGCATGAGCCCGGCGACGCCGGCCTGTGGTTGAGCCTGCAGCGAGTCATGCGCGATGGCGAGCAATACCGGCTGCGCATCGAGGCCCTGCTGGACGCGCCGCTGATGCGCTCCAGCGACATGCTGCGCCTGGCCGACGGACGCGTGCTCGAGCAGGTATCGCTGCCGCAGATGAGCCGCGGCGAACCCATTGGCCGCGTCTTCTCCTTTCGCGATCTCAGCGAAAAGCTGGCCGCCCACCAGCGCATCGAGGAACTCGGCCGCTCCGACGCGCTCACCGGCGCCCCCAATCGTCGCGCCCTGGCCGACCGCATCGTGCAGCAGATGGCCGCCGTCAACACCGGCGAGCCTGCGCCCGCCTTTGCGCTGCTGCACCTCGATCTGGACCGCTTCAAGCAGATCAACGACACCCTGGGCCACAGCTACGGCGACCGCGTGCTGCGCGAGGTCGTCGAGCGCCTGCGCGGCGCCGTCGGCGCCAACGACACCTTGGCCCGCCTGGGCGGCGACGAGTTCGCCCTGCTCATCGACGGCGCCCAGATGTTCGAGGCCGAGGCCACCGCCCGCCATGTGCAGGAGCTGCTGGCCCAGCCCTTCAGCTTCGACACCCTGAGCTTCACCGTCACGGCCAGCTGCGGCATCGCCCTGCACCCCGGCGATGGCAGTTCGCCCGACGAACTGATGGCCAGTGCCGAGCGCGCCATGCACTGGGTCAAGGAGAGCGGCCGTGCGGGCTTCCGTTTCCATGTGCCGCGCAAGGAAGTGGACCTGCTGTCGCGCATGCGCCTGGACCACGACATGCGCCAAGCCCTGGCCGAAGGGCGCTTCCGCCTGCACTACCAGCCGCAGGTCGAGCTGGGCAGTGACCGCGTCATCGGCGCCGAGGCCCTGATCCGCTGGCGCGACCCGCAGCGCGGTGACATCTCGCCGGCCGAATTCATCCCGCTGGCCGAGGAGAGCGGCTTCGTCGTCGCCATCGGCGAATGGGTACTGCGCGAGGCCGTCGGCCAGGCCGCCCACTGGCTGAGCCGCGGCCTGCGCATGCCGGTGGCCGTCAACGTGTCGGCCCTGCAGTTCCAGCAGGCTCATTTCGTCGAGACGGTCGCCGAAGTGCTGCGCGAAGCCATGCTGCCGGCCAGCCTGCTCGAACTCGAACTGACAGAAGGCGTGCTGCTTGGCGACGCCGAGGAAGCCCTCAAGCGCATGCAGGCGCTGGCCGGCCTGGGCGTCACCCTGTCCATCGACGACTTCGGCACCGGCTATTCGTCGCTAGGCTATCTGAAACGCTTCCCTATCCAGCGCCTGAAGATCGACCGCAGCTTTGTGCAGGGCCTGCCCAACGACGCCAGCGACGTCGGCATCGCCAACGCCATCGTGCAGATGGGCCGGGCCCTGGGGCTGCAAGTCATTGCAGAAGGCGTCGAGACCGAGGCCCAGCGCGACTTCCTGGCCCAGGCCGGCTGCCATGAATTCCAGGGATTTCTATTCGCCAAGCCGCTGCGGCCAGATGAATTCGAGCAGCGTGTGCGCCCGCGCCGCCATGTCGTCGACTCGCCGGTCTCAGGCTGGCTGGGCTTGGCCAGCGGCTGATCCCAGGTGGCGCGCACAATGCCGCCATGCTCTACCGCTTCAAATCCAAAGCTGGCGCCGACGTCATCATGATGGCCGATTCGGCCGAAGCCGTGCTGCGCCTGATGGGCCGCGAGCCCGCCCCCCAAGGCATTTTTGAACTTGCCGCCTTGGCCGGCCTGGTCCAGGCACTGGAAGCCGGCGTGGCCGCCGACGAGGCGCAGTTCCAGCGGGCGGTCGACGAGGCCAGGGCCGCCGGCCAGCCGGTGCCGCGCCGCCAGGGCGTCTCCCTGCGCCAGCGCGCCTGGCCGCTGCACGAGCTGATGCAGCGCAGCTTGAAAGAGAAGACCGACGTCGTCTGGGGCGTCTAGTGCTGGAACAAGTCACCCGCGTCATCCTGATCCGCCATGGCGAGACGACCTGGAATCGCGCCACCCGCATCCAGGGGCATACCGACATCCCCTTGAGCGCGCTGGGCCTGGCCCAGGCCGAGCGTCTGGCGCAGGCGTTGGCCGACGAACCGCTGGCCGCCATCTATTCCAGTGACCTCAGTCGCGCCCGCCAGACCGCCGAGGCCATCGGCCGCGCCCGGAACCTGACCATCCACCTCGACACCGATCTGCGCGAGCGCGCTTTCGGCCGCTTCGAGGGCTTGAGCTGGGAAGAGATTGACCAGGGTTATCCCGAAGATGCGGCCCGCTGGCGCAAGCGCGAGCCCGACTTTGCCGTGGGTGGCGGCGAAAGCCTCACCGGCTTCAGCGTCCGTTGTGTGGCCGCCGCGCGGCGG
>Ga0194137_10001298_pt1 | contig 15317 bp, 6 predicted proteins | sample TARM_MetaG_T3_14_FD_134025 | JGI IMG/M metagenome (GOLD analysis project Ga0194137, IMG submission 134025) | Freshwater microbial communities from Pennsylvania, USA, analyzing microbe dynamics in response to fracking - TARM_MetaG_T3_14 (version 2) | ecosystem: Environmental > Aquatic >... | reverse complement strand
GCACCGTTTTTCAAATGAAATAAAATCATGTGTTTATTCTACATGATTTTATTTCATCTGTAATGGAAATCACGCCTTTGACTTATAAATTTCACAGAATATTCATAGATGGGCTTGAGTGATTGAATCAGCCCGTGGCGTTCCTGAACAAACAGATTCGCAAAACCGGCAATCATGACGAAATTCTCATCTCTTTGGAAATGGGATGACTGCTCCATAAATTAGGATAGGAAGCATTGAATATGCCATGAATAATGTATTCATCTGCCAATACAGCATACAGCAAAACCAGCCTGGCTTTACTCCACCCTGTGTGACCGCTACCGTTTTAAATGCGAATTGCTAAAGTATTAAGTGTGGCGTCTAAGCAAATTTGTCCGAATACTTCGCTTTAATTGGCTCCATCTAAATGCCAGAAATGGGAGTGATTGCGAATCTTCTGACTTCCCTCATAAGATTAAATCTCCAAAAAAAGCTATTTATTTTTAATTGTTCACAAGCATACTCAAACTTGTTTGAACCATTTGAGCAACTGAAGAAACAATTATTACCTACATAAAAATAGAACTTTACCGCATTATTTTGCTTGAATTAAATAAGTTAGAAAAATGGTAAAGTCATCCACTTGCATTAGTATTGAGTGTTTTACTAAACAGTAAAATTATCTCGATTTTCTTCACTTTTTGTTGTTCAGTCTTTTAAAAGTTTTTATGCATCACAAGTGAATTTTTATTATATATTCAATAAATAGTATATTAGTTCAATACACCATTATGCAGTTCGTCCATCCATATTTTTTTTATAAGATAAACAAATTATTTCATACACAAATATAAGATAATCTGGTACACTTAATATACAAATGTGTAAACGCTTAACAAAGGAGGATGAGTAATGTACAGTATTGGTTTTGATATTGGAATTGCGAGTGTTGGTTGGTCTGTTATCGATTCGAAAACAGGTCGTATCATCGACTTAGGTGTTCGTCTTTTTAGTGCTAGAAATAGTGACAATAATAGTGAACGAAGAGGTGCCCGAGGTGGGCGACGCTTACTACAGAGGAAAATTACACGGTTAAAAGATTCAGAAAAGGCTCTAAATTCAATCGGTATCTTTGAGGATGCTTCACTGAAACATGTTTGCCCCTATTCATTACGTGTCAAAGGCTTAACTGAAGAACTTTCAAAAGGTGAAATTTATCGCGTTGTCCAACATATTATTAAGAAACGTGGTATCAGTTATTTAGATGAAGACGCTAGCGAATCTGCTGCTGAAGGACAAACCTATAAAGATGCAGTCGCTCGTAATGAAAGATTATTAAAAGATAAGACTCCTGGCGAAATCCAGTTAGCTAGACTTAACGATGGTGGTAGAGTTCGAACTGGTTATAATGCTTTAAATGACTATCAATTGAATGTTTTTACAGTCAGAGCATATGCAAATGAACTAAAAAGAATATTAGAACAACAACAACAGTTTCATCCAGAAATTACTAACGAATTTATTGAGTTATTCATTTCAAAGGGAACTGCCGATAAAGCAGGCTTGGTTTACCGCAAGAGACCCTATTATCATGGTCCAGGTAACGCAGCGAATAACAGTCCCTATGGTCGTTGGGTAAATTATAAAGAAGATGGTTACCCGAAAAATAATATTTTCGATCAATTAATCGGTTCTGACCTCAGAGGCGACTTGCGTGCTAGTAATCTAAGTCTCTCTGCTCAAAAGTTTAATTTATTAAATGACTTAAATAATTTATCCTTAAATCGTGAGATCGATAAGATAACGACTCAAGAAAAGAATGAGATTTTACAATATTTAATGGTCGAACGCCCAGCTCGCTTTACGCCCAGTGATCTAGCGAAGCGTTTAGGTTTGACCATACACGATATTCGCGGTTGGCGCGTAGAAAAAAATGACAAGCCTCAAATTCACTCGATGGCTAGCTTTAGAAAATGGAGTAAAATATTCGAAGAATACGGGATAGAAATTAATAATATTCCTGATTCAATACTGGATGATCTTGCAAAAATCGTCACGTTGAACACAGAAAAAGATGCCATTATTGATACCCTTGAACTTGAATTAGCGCATTTAGATTCTACAATAAAGGAAGCAGTTATAGATCGTTTTAAAGATCTACGCGCAGGGTCAAGTTCAAAGTCTTGGCACAGTTTTTCACCCAAACTTTTACAATTATTAATTCCTGAACTTTTGAACACCTCAGAAGAACAGAATACAATTCTTGAGAGATTAAAAATCAAAAAAGAATTACGGAACAGTTACTCCGACTATTCCAGAATACCAATTAACGCAATTATAGAAGAGATATATAATCCAACTGTAGCTAAATCTGTTCGCCAAGCCCTCAGAATTTTCAATAATCTCTTAGATGTATATCCTAAAGAGCAAATCGAATATGTAACTGTTGAAATGCCGAGAGACAAAAACGAAAAAGATCAAAAAGATATCATTACTAAAATCCAAAAGCAAAATGAAACGCGTAAATCTCAAAGCACTCAATATTTTATGGCAAAATCCGGATGGAATCTTGAACGATTTGACAGCGAGATGAGTAGACGCAGAGGTTTTGCCGCCAAATTACATTACTATTACGAGCAAGATGGTATTTGTGCCTATAGCGGTAAACCGATCGCACCTGATGAACTATTAACAAACGCTACTGAAATCGATCATATCATCCCTCTTTCAATTAGTTTAGATGATTCTATTAATAACAAGGTTCTTGTTAAAGCACATGTTAACCAAGAAAAAGGACAGCGATCTCCCTATCAAGCTTTCCATGAAAATGCACCTCTTGGACAATCTTGGGATGATTACGTGGCTTGGGTTAATAGCCGACCTTACAAAAAACATAAGAAAAAAATGTTATTAGAAGATCGTGACATCTTTGATCCAGAAATCAGAAATCAATTTGTTGCTAGAAACTTAAATGATACTCGTTATTCAAGTCGAGTTATTTTAAATACTCTAGATAGTTTCTTCTACGAAACAACTACCAAAGTAAAAGTAGTTAATGGTAGTTATACTCATACATTAAGAAAACGTTGGGGTGAAGCATTAGAAAAAAATCGTGAAACACATCACCATCATGCAGTTGATGCTACTTTGTGTGCAGTCTCTCCTTTTGTTAAAGTTGACCGCTTTAAATATCATGAGGATGAGGATGGCAAGCGTTCAATGGTTGATACTGAAACTGGTGAACTAATTCCATACAATAAGTATAAGAAGATGAGTTATTATGAAAAACGTAACTTCACGCCTAAATGGGATAATTTTATTGATCAACTGTTACCTACCAAGTTATACCCTAAAATTAAATTTTCTCACCAGGTGGATCGTAAGTCGAATCGTAAAGTGAGTGACGCAACTTTGTATTCTACGAGAGAAAGAGTACTCCAAGGTAAGAAGAAAGAAACAATTGATACTTATACGATTGATAAAATAAAAGACATCTACACTGCTGATGGTTGGAAAAAATTCAACGAGAAAAAAGATGCTTTATTGATGAAAGAATTAGATGAAAAAACGTATCAGATTCTTTTAGATATCGCAGCTCAGTACCCTTCAGAAATCGAAGTAGAACAAGCTAACGGAACAATCAAGAAAGTCGCTCAGTCTCCTTTTAAGTTGTACTGTGAAGACAACGGCATACCTTTTATTCAGAAGTACTCGAAAAAAGGCAATGGCCCTATTATTAAGTCAGTAAAGTATTATGATAAGAAAGTTGGCTTACATTTAAATATCACAAAAGATACCAATGGCATTCCAATTGAAGAAACTTCAAATAGGAAAAAAGTAATTCTAAGGACTCTTAATCCTTGGCGTACTGATGTTTATTTCGATCCAACTAAAGATTCATTTATTCTCGTTGGAATAAAATATAGCGACTGTAAATATAAGGACGGTAACTATGGTATTCCATTGAAACAATATGAAATAATCAAAAAGTCAGAGTCTGTGACTGACAATTGTACATTTTGCTTTAGCTTACATAGAAATGACGGTATTCAAATTAAATTTGAAGATAAAGTACTCGAAGGTCTATATCATTCAAGAACAACATCAAATCGAAATTATTTCGAAATGAAGCCAGATGATCGTCAAAAATACAACGCAAAAGAAACTTTGCCAATATTTGGAAAGGTTTCACCATCAGGGCAATTTGTTAAAGGAATAAAACCAGGAATGAAAATTTCTAAATTCCACACTGACTACTTAGGCAATAAATATTTCATAACTTCAGAAGAATTAAAAGGAATATTAAATTAATCGTTTACATTTAGGTGGGGATATGTTATTATACAGATGTAGTCGACGGACTACCGTGCTCGACGGAGCATGTATCTAATAATTTTTACTGATAGGAAATTATTGGAGAATCTGCAAAGATAAGGCTTTATGCCGAATTCGCCACCCATTTTTTGGGTGGCTTTTTTGTTGAGATAAGGAGGAAAATATATGGCTTTTAGAACTGTATTTGTTAAGAATAGCGAAAAACTAAGTTTGAAGTTAGATAATCTTGTCGTACATAAAGAAGGTCAAGAGTTGTACATTCCATTAATCGATATCGAGAATATTATCTTAGAAGGTGACTATACGACGATTACAACCAGGATTTTAGCAAAACTTGCTTTTTATAATATTGATGTTGTTGTTTGCGACAATAAGTATCTACCATGCGGCATTTACTTAGGCTTAGGTCAATATCATCGTTCCGCCAAAAGAAATGCTTGGCAAAGTCAATGGGATACTTTTTTAAAACAAAATGCTTGGACCGAAGTCGTGACGCAAAAAATTCAAAATCAAATTTCAGTCGCTATAGATTTAGAGGTTGAAGATGATCGGATTAAAACGATGCAAGAAATGTCAGAGAATATTCTGTTAGGAGATGCTTCTAATCGCGAAGGCCATGTTGCTAAAATGTATTTTAATTCCATATTCGGTATGGGGTTCACTCGTGACGATGATACGTTTCCGAACGCTTGCCTAAACTATGGATATAGTGTTATTCGTGCACAAGTTGCGCGACACGTTGTTGCTTTAGGTTTAATTCCGTCACTCGGCATCTTTCATAAGAATGAGTACAATGCTTTCAATTTAGTTGATGATCTTATGGAGCCGTTCCGACCTCTTCTCGATTGGTACGTATATACCAATGTTTTAAATTCTGAACCTGAATACCTCTGCTATGATAAGCGCATCCAAATAATCGATTTCTTAAATCAACGTATGTACATAAAAAACAAGAAAACTTATATCAATAACGCAATTGCCGATTATATCAACTCATTTATTCTATCAATGGAACAAAATAATTTTAATCATCTTCTTAATATTACATTTGAAGACTTTAAGGAGTGTAAATGAAAGTGAGCTATGAAATCGTGAGATTAATTTGTATGTTTGACCTTCCATCTGAGACAGCGAGAGAAAAGAAAGATTATCGTATTTTTCGAAAACATCTGTTAGAAAATGGCTTTGTAATGCTACAATTCTCCATCTATTATCGAAGTTTACCTAACCGAAGTTCGTTAAAGAAATATGAATCCATCCTTAAGAAAAAAGTTCCCTCGTATGGAAATGTAAGACTAATGTATGTTACTGAAAATCAGTTTCAAGATATGTTACTTCTTTCAGGAAATAAAAATCGACAAGAAGAACTAGTTGGTAGTAAACGTTTGGTGATTATATGATAAATACAATGAAAATAAATTTAGGTTCCCTACCACCTATCGAGTTTACTCTAGATGACTTTGTTTATTTCAATGGTGGTAATCGTAAGGTAAAAAAAGCTATCCAAACAGCATTTAAATTACTCTCAGAGGAAACCACACTTCAGTTATACGAAAGAGAATATTACGAAGAGAATGATTTTAGCGTCTATTTCAACGACAAGAAAATAACAAAAAGAAATGTTAAACTCATTTATTTAGATAATTTCTATTCATTGCTGAATGAATTATCATTCAAGGCTAAAACATTATTAAATCATGAAGTACTATCTTTAAAAGATAATTTTGACATCAATTTACAAATGGAACAAATCAACGATTCTTTAATTCGTTTAGATAGTATAATTGGCGATAATTTATCACTAGTTTCAGAAAAACTAGTTTCCACAGTTGATTATTTGACTTTTGATGAAATTCTAAAAAAGAAACTAAATATCAATATTTTACTTGATAATAATCAGATCCCATTAAGTGTAGCTGATCCTAGTTATTTACTCGATTTGACTTTAACTTTAATTGAGCGATATACAGAGAAAACTGGCGAACAGTGTATGGTGGTTATTGATGGACTCTCAAACCTAGTAGTACCTAGTATCTTTGAAAACTTTATTGACAAATTATCAGCTTTATCTCATTCAAAAAAATTGATTCATTTTTTTCTTTTCAATTGCCAGACTATTCCTGCTAATCTATTATTAGAGTCTGAAAAGATCATTTTAATGTTCCAAGACATTATCCAATTACCGCCTCTTGATATACTTCGATCGAGTATAACGAGGCATTATCCTGGCGAATTCACCCTAAATGATAATGAATTATTGGAAGCGATAATGAGAATTTCACCTTCCATTGGTAATAACTATATACTATCTAATTCAATTTCACCTAAAGATGTGATATTATTAGTAGTGCTTAAAGACCTTTTAGGAGATATCTCACGAAATGAGACGTCATTTCAACCATTATCATCATCTGAAAAAGCATTTTTATTAAATAGATCCTAATGCTTTTTTGAATTTGAGGTTTTTGCACTCTCTATAATTTCCTATCAGTAAAACTAAGCGTCAAATTATTGCACAATCGTTTATGTTTTTGCACTCTCTATAATTTCCTATCAGTAAAACTAAACGAAGAAATTGGCGCAAGGCGAAGTCGTTTTTGCACTCTCTATAATTTCCTATCAGTAAAACTACTTCTTCACTTGTTTGGCCTAGCGTTTTGTTTTTGCACTCTCTATAATTTCCTATCAGTAAAACAAAGAATTTTTCCTACTATATATAGAGAGGGTTTTTGCACTCTCTATAATTTCCTATCAGTAAAACTGACAAACTACGGAACTCCGTATATACTTGGTTTTTGCACTCTCTATAATTTCCTATCAGTAAAACTATGTAGCTGAAGCGCAATGGAATGCAGTAGTTTTTGCACTCTCTATAATTTCCTATCAGTAAAACTGCCGACGCTGGTAATTTGATTTATTCAGTGTTTTTGCACTCTCTATAATTTCCTATCAGTAAAACACGGATTGCACAAAGAGCGTCAAGCGCAATGTTTTTGCACTCTCTATAATTTCCTATCAGTAAAACCCTGTTTTAGACAATTCAAATCGTCCTATGTTTTTGCACTCTCTATAATTTCCTATCAGTAAAACTTGGCGATGAACTTCTTCCCCAAGATACACGTTTTTGCACTCTCTATAATTTCCTATCAGTAAAACTTCACAGCCACAACAGGAACACCTTGGTATGTTTTTGCACTCTCTATAATTTCCTATCAGTAAAACTGCATCGGGCACGTCAACGCTAGGCGCTAAGTTTTTGCACTCTCTATAATTTCCTATCAGTAAAACACCTCGTGATGCTAGCATTAATTTCAACCAGTTTTTGCACTCTCTATAATTTCCTATCAGTAAAACTCAGGTATTTTACAGATTCGTCTATCCCTGGTTTTTGCACTCTCTATAATTTCCTATCAGTAAAACCAGATTAATCGAATGATTGTTTCACTGTCTGTTTTTGCACTCTCTATAATTTCCTATCAGTAAAACAAATGTGGAGCCTGTGCCTGTCAAAGTAGGGTTTTTGCACTCTCTATAATTTCCTATCAGTAAAACGTTTTGCGAGGAATTAGGCTATATTACTTAGTTTTTGCACTCTCTATAATTTCCTATCAGTAAAACACAATGTAACACCGTCAACTATTGGAAACAGTTTTTGCACTCTCTATAATTTCCTATCAGTAAAACCCTTGTCAACCTCAGTAGCGTTCCCCAGAGGTTTTTGCACTCTCTATAATTTCCTATCAGTAAAACCAACTCGCATCGTATTGAGTGGGTGCCCTAGGTTTTTGCACTCTCTATAATTTCCTATCAGTAAAACGTGTTGCGCCAACTACTGTCGATAAGTCTGGTTTTTGCACTCTCTATAATTTCCTATCAGTAAAACCAAAACACTTTACAAGTTATACATAATCATGTTTTTGCACTCTCTATAATTTCCTATCAGTAAAACAAATCTTTTAAAGAATTGTCCGAAGACCAAGTTTTTGCACTCTCTATAATTTCCTATCAGTAAAACATAAATTGAAGGAGCGTGGCTTACAGAACAGTTTTTGCACTCTCTATAATTTCCTATCAGTAAAACAGAAGCACCGTCCGAATTTATGGACTTAATGTTTTTGCACTCTCTATAATTTCCTATCAGTAAAACGAAATCTTCACTACGGCAGATAAGGAGGTAGTTTTTGCACTCTCTATAATTTCCTATCAGTAAAACTTAGGCGGCTGCTCTCTCAATTCGATAATCGTTTTTGCACTCTCTATAATTTCCTATCAGTAAAACTTGTCGACTCGCCTAAGTCCTTAGTAATCAGTTTTTGCACTCTCTATAATTTCCTATCAGTAAAACAACTTTGTGTTGTTTTCGTTTTCCGTCTTTGTTTTTGCACTCTCTATAATTTCCTATCAGTAAAACTAGCTCCCTCATTCGATTGTTCATGACTTGGTTTTTGCACTCTCTATAATTTCCTATCAGTAAAACTACAAGAAAGCCAAGCTACTAATGACGTAGGTTTTTGCACTCTCTATAATTTCCTATCAGTAAAACAGACTTCCACCCGCAAGCTGGACCCGAATGGTTTTTGCACTCTCTATAATTTCCTATCAGTAAAACAATAGCTCTGAAATAAGATGGCATAAAGCTAGTTTTTGCACTCTCTATAATTTCCTATCAGTAAAACGACCACTTGCTATTATACGCACCAAATGGGTTTTTGCACTCTCTATAATTTCCTATCAGTAAAACCGAAAAAGAAGAAATAAGAACTTTAACTATGTTTTTGCACTCTCTATAATTTCCTATCAGTAAAACATTTAATAGCGTGATAGGGAATTGAACCCTGTTTTTGCACTCTCTATAATTTCCTATCAGTAAAACACCTAAAGCTACCTCCACCACCTGTTCCTCGTTTTTGCACTCTCTATAATTTCCTATCAGTAAAACACAAAAGAGTTGCAAGAGGCTAAAAAATCAGTTTTTGCACTCTCTATAATTTCCTATCAGTAAAACAAAATAGTGGTTACTGGACGCGCTAGAGAAGTTTTTGCACTCTCTATAATTTCCTATCAGTAAAACACTTATACAGTTACGATGACTTACTGCACAGTTTTTGCACTCTCTATAATTTCCTATCAGTAAAACTAAAGAAGTGTTCCTTCGCGACAGGCATAGGTTTTTGCACTCTCTATAATTTCCTATCAGTAAAACACATTATTTGTTAGAAAAAGAAGAAAGATTGTTTTTGCACTCTCTATAATTTCCTATCAGTAAAACTTAAAGTGACCGCCCGTTTGCGCCCACATGGTTTTTGCACTCTCTATAATTTCCTATCAGTAAAACGGACATCGTGGTAATAGAACCAGACGACCTGTTTTTGCACTCTCTATAATTTCCTATCAGTAAAACAAACACTCCAGGTTGTTCTACTTCTACCAGGTTTTTGCACTCTCTATAATTTCCTATCAGTAAAACTGATGACGTGGTACACCAATAATACATACAAGTTTTTGCACTCTCTATAATTTCCTATCAGTAAAACAATAGCTCTGAAATAAGATGGCATAAAGCTGTTTTTGCACTCTCTATAATTTCCTATCAGTAAAACGTCATAATAATTCTATTAGGCGCAACATTGGTTTTTGCACTCTCTATAATTTCCTATCAGTAAAACTCATTTTCCACTCAAGTAGCATTAATTCCGGTTTTTGCACTCTCTATAATTTCCTATCAGTAAAACAATTTTAAGAAACGACAACGGGGAAGTGAGTTTTTGCACTCTCTATAATTTCCTATCAGTAAAACCAGTTATCGCTATTTTAGATAACGTGTTATGTTTTTGCACTCTCTATAATTTCCTATCAGTAAAACAAGAAGCCAGTGAAACAATCAACTGTCGGTGTTTTTGCACTCTCTATAATTTCCTATCAGTAAAACCAAAAAACGGATGGTACTTTCACACCGGAAAGTTTTTGCACTCTCTATAATTTCCTATCAGTAAAACAAATAGCTGTCACAATTGCAATAGCAGCAGGTTTTTGCACTCTCTATAATTTCCTATCAGTAAAACTTTTTTTATCTGCAATCTGCAAAGCTCTCTGTTTTCGCACTCTCTATAATTTCCTATCAGTAAAACACAATCAGGGTGGTATTGAAACGCTGGACTGTTTTTGCACTCTCTATAATTTCCTATCAGTAAAACTGACCACCACGAATCTTGCCCAACCGTTCCGTTTTTGCACTCTCTATAATTTCCTATCAGTAAAACTAAGGTGGTGGTTCAGTGGCGCTGACACCAGTTTTTGCACTCTCTATAATTTCCTATCAGTAAAACTATGAAGTTTGATTTGGATTTAACAGGCGTGTTTTTGCACTCTCTATAATTTCCTATCAGTAAAACTTATTTTGTTATTTCTGACGGTGATGTTTTGTTTTTGCACTCTCTATAATTTCCTATCAGTAAAACGTGTTGACACTTTAAAGATTATCCTTTATAGTTTTTGCACTCTCTATAATTTCCTATCAGTAAAACCCACCCCACGCGTAAGGTACACCGATTAAGGTTTTTGCACTCTCTATAATTTCCTATCAGTAAAACAAACTTGGATATTCTTCTAAATTCTCCGCCAGTTTTTGCACTCTCTATAATTTCCTATCAGTAAAACACTTAATCACACCATCGTTATATACTTGTTGTTTTTGCACTCTCTATAATTTCCTATCAGTAAAACTATATAAATCTTTCCATCTCATGGGGGATGGTTTTTGCACTCTCTATAATTTCCTATCAGTAAAACGAATCAACTGCTGGGAATGGCGGCATTATGGTTTTTGCACTCTCTATAATTTCCTATCAGTAAAACATTCAGGGTAAAAAAGTCGGTTATGTCGAAGTTTTTGCACTCTCTATAATTTCCTATCAGTAAAACATTTATCCGCATCTATCCAATTGAAGTTTGGTTTTTGCACTCTCTATAATTTCCTATCAGTAAAACACCATCAAACAGCATTATCAAATGGCCAGGGTTTTTGCACTCTCTATAATTTCCTATCAGTAAAACTTTTTCAAAGAGCAGGACTTGTCGCAATCGGTTTTTGCACTCTCTATAATTTCCTATCAGTAAAACTGTTTTGACTGCATTAGGAAATATTTCTTGGTTTTTGCACTCTCTATAATTTCCTATCAGTAAAACCGTAAATGTGCGTAACAGTCCTCGATTGGAGTTTTTGCACTCTCTATAATTTCCTATCAGTAAAACTGTATGATGGTGCAATTAAAAGTACAACTAGTTTTTGCACTCTCTATAATTTCCTATCAGTAAAACAAATAACTTTGCTTCTATTGCTGGCGATAAGTTTTTGCACTCTCTATAATTTCCTATCAGTAAAACTCATATACCAATCTCCTTCAACGTTCCTATGTTTTTGCACTCTCTATAATTTCCTATCAGTAAAACGTACGCTTGTCTGTCTCCATTCCAATCTTTGTTTTTGCACTCTCTATAATTTCCTATCAGTAAAACCTTACACCAGAGATTATTGGAATAGCTATGGTTTTTGCACTCTCTATAATTTCCTATCAGTAAAACATGATGCGACTAAGGATAGAAAGAAACTAGGTTTTTGCACTCTCTATAATTTCCTATCAGTAAAACCAGTAGATAACCAGACTGACGAAAGACTTTGTTTTTGCACTCTCTATAATTTCCTATCAGTAAAACCATAGATCCAATCTCCATCTTCTTCAGCTTGTTTTTGCACTCTCTATAATTTCCTATCAGTAAAACTTAGACGCAGAAGGGCAAGACTATTACAAAGTTTTTGCACTCTCTATAATTTCCTATCAGTAAAACTGTTATTCCTAAGTTCAAGTGTCCTGAATGGTTTTTGCACTCTCTATAATTTCCTATCAGTAAAACCCAATTCGACTAGTAGCGTGTCGCCAGGGTGTTTTTGCACTCTCTATAATTTCCTATCAGTAAAACTTTGAACTTCTTTTGAACCGTGTCGCTTGAGTTTTTGCACTCTCTATAATTTCCTATCAGTAAAACCCACATGGTAAAAACATTTGATGAAGCGTAGTTTTTGCACTCTCTATAATTTCCTATCAGTAAAACAAGGCAAGATGATGATGTTAATTGCAGATAGTTTTTGCACTCTCTATAATTTCCTATCAGTAAAACCTTAGTGGACAATTTACCTACGATGAGTTCTTTTTTGCACTCTCTATAATTTCCTATCAGTAAAACCATCCATATTGCTGGTAGAACCTTCTGTATGTTTTTGCACTCTCTATAATTTCCTATCAGTAAAACCCTGTATCAAACTAACTAATGATAAACCAGGTTTTTGCACTCTCTATAATTTCCTATCAGTAAAACCACACAGAATCGCTAAGAAAATGGTTGTTAGTTTTTGCACTCTCTATAATTTCCTATCAGTAAAACCACTCACTATACCACTCCTTTTAGTATAGTGTTTTTGCACTCTCTATAAATTTCCTATCAGTAAAACAAAAAAGTTTATGATTGATAGTTTGCTACTGTTTTTGCACTCTCTATAATTTCCTATCAGTAAAACAAGGCAGCATTTCTTCGCCAAGCACCTCTGGTTTTTGCACTCTCTATAATTTCCTATCAGTAAAACAACTATCCATAAGGGGGAATAACCATGCAAGGTTTTTGCACTCTCTATAATTTCCTATCAGTAAAACCCTAGTGACTTGGAACAGCGTAGGCGCTACGTTTTTGCACTCTCTATAATTTCCTATCAGTAAAACATTTACTTCATGTTCGTGTAGCTTCTCAGCGTTTTTGCACTCTCTATAATTTCCTATCAGTAAAACTTGACGAGAACGGCATTACCTACTACCTGCTGTTTTTGCACTCTCTATAATTTCCTATCAGTAAAACTAGGACTTCGCCTTACGCCAATTTCTTCTTGTTTTTGCACTCTCTATAATTTCCTATCAGTAAAACTTTTCTTTTGTATAAAACAATAAAGTATTTGTTTTTGCACTCTCTATAATTTCCTATCAGTAAAACTAGCAAGGACAGTAAGACGTATCAAACACGGTTTTTGCACTCTCTATAATTTCCTATCAGTAAAACCTGTTACACCTCGGTTTGTACCTAAAATTAGTTTTTGCACTCTCTATAATTTCCTATCAGTAAAACTGGGGAATCCTTTTGCTTCGATGAATTGGTGTTTTTGCACTCTCTATAATTTCCTATCAGTAAAACATAATTTAAGCGAATGTGGTAAGGACACCGGTTTTTGCACTCTCTATAATTTCCTATCAGTAAAACTATCAGAACAACCTACTGGACTAGAGGATGTTTTTGCACTCTCTATAATTTCCTATCAGTAAAACCACTAATTGACTTACACGCCAAACGACTTAGGTTTTTGCACTCTCTATAATTTCCTATCAGTAAAACCAAACAAACCAGCAAATACAAAAGTAGTCTGTTTTTGCACTCTCTATAATTTCCTATCAGTAAAACCAACATTTGCTTATGGAACTGGAAGGACTAGTTTTTGCACTCTCTATAATTTCCTATCAGTAAAACTTTCCATGCTGATTCCTCCTTAATTTTAGGGTTTTTGCACTCTCTATAATTTCCTATCAGTAAAACGGTTGCAGAAATGCACATAAGACAGATTGAGTTTTTGCACTCTCTATAATTTCCTATCAGTAAAACTAAAGCTTATATGCAGGCTTACAATTGCGAGTTTTTGCACTCTCTATAATTTCCTATCAGTAAAACTTTGAACTAACGTAACCAGAAATTCGGCATGTTTTTGCACTCTCTATAATTTCCTATCAGTAAAACAAAATTGTTCCATTCGCCGAAATAGGATTGGTTTTTGCACTCTCTATAATTTCCTATCAGTAAAACTTTGACGGTGTGCAACATTAGAATTTGTATGTTTTTGCACTCTCTATAATTTCCTATCAGTAAAACTCTCGCAAAAGCTCGCTGTTCACCACTGAAGTTTTTGCACTCTCTATAATTTCCTATCAGTAAAACTGTCCGGAGTGCGGACGGAAATTGGAGGTAGTTTTTGCACTCTCTATAATTTCCTATCAGTAAAACCTTAAACACTTACATCAATTCCGAACGCAGGTTTTTGCACTCTCTATAATTTCCTATCAGTAAAACTTCTGATTTGTTAAATTGCTTTATTGTTTGGTTTTTGCACTCTCTATAATTTCCTATCAGTAAAACTTACGCAACAAAGGACTTATATCTAACATAGTTTTTGCACTCTCTATAATTTCCTATCAGTAAAACCAAACATTGCCATAGCTATTACAATCATCTGTTTTTGCACTCTCTATAATTTCCTATCAGTAAAACAAAAGGTAGAACCGTCCCACCGCCTACCGCGTTTTTGCACTCTCTATAATTTCCTATCAGTAAAACTCGCCAACACTCTAGTTCTGTTAGGTATCTGTTTTTGCACTCTCTATAATTTCCTATCAGTAAAACCAGTAATCTTCGTTTTCCTTGCGCTCTTCTGTTTTTGCACTCTCTATAATTTCCTATCAGTAAAACCTTGATTACGAATATTAACTTCTTCACTAAGTTTTTGCACTCTCTATAATTTCCTATCAGTAGAATTAATTTATTGGTATAATGAAGCTATATCACAAATTCAATGTAGTCAGGATCACCCCCGCGCTTGCGGTCTTTGCATAACCAGTAATTTCCTATCAGAATAATTATTAGTTCATTCAACATAACATAGCTGCCTTTGCACTCTTCACTATCAACTATCAGATACTATTAGTTTCAATCTAAAAAATCGCCTCCTTATTGTTTTCAGCAAAGAGGCGATTCTTTATTTTAGTTAGTATTCTGACAGTGTGGGTTTAAATCTTTTCAGCAAGTTTAGCTTCGCGCCAAGAGAGTATGTCATTCACAAACAGCTTCAACATGGCAGCTGCTGGTACCGACAGGAACATGCCGAGGATACCGAAATAGGCGCCTCCGATCGTAAT
>Ga0194137_10001297_pt1 | contig 15324 bp, 14 predicted proteins | sample TARM_MetaG_T3_14_FD_134025 | JGI IMG/M metagenome (GOLD analysis project Ga0194137, IMG submission 134025) | Freshwater microbial communities from Pennsylvania, USA, analyzing microbe dynamics in response to fracking - TARM_MetaG_T3_14 (version 2) | ecosystem: Environmental > Aquatic >... | reverse complement strand
TACCCCGGCTGCACCTGGCCGATCTCCATATCGAGAAAGCGGCGGCGAATCCCCGGCGTCCCTTTGACGATCTCCAGATCCTCCGGAGCGAACATGACCACGTTGAGCGTGCCGACGAAGCCGCTCAGCTTGCGCTGCTCCAGCCCGTTGATCTTCGCTTTCTTGCCTTGGGCGGAATAGACCAGATCCAGCGACACGTTCCCGTATTTCTTCTCCACTTCTCCATGAACGGATGCTTCCTTGCCATTCCAGCCGATCAGCTCGCGATCTTTGGAGGTCCGATGCGACTTGGTGAGAGCCAAGGCGAAGATGGACTCCAGCAGATTGGTTTTGCCCTGCGCGTTCGGCCCGATGAACAGGTTGACCTTATGGCTGGTGCCGAGCTCAAGCTCCTCGTAATTCCGGTAGTTTTTCAACTTGATTTCGTGTAGGAACACCTGTTCAATCCCCCTGGCTGAAGCCTTGTCCGCGTGGGGCGGACATTACTCGGCGAGACGAGTTCATGATCTCTGAACCTGAAAGGATCCGAACCCCTCTACTTCGACTTTGTCCCCGTCATACAGCTTGCGTCCTCGCCGATTGTCCGGCTCTTCGTTGATGAGAACGGCGTATTCCTGGAGGAAGAACTTGGCCTGTCCTCCGGAATCGATGCAGTCGGCCAGTTTGAGGAATTGGCCGAGAGCGATGTATTCGGTCTTGATCGTGATGGTTTTCATGGCGTTAGCCCTCCTTGGGATGTTGAAAAAAGGGGTTGGAACAAAAGAAGCGGACGGTCCGTGCGCGAATGCGCGGGATCGTCCGCCTGCTGGCCGCACCGGCTGCCCGTCAGTTCGTCGTGCGGTAAGGCAGAATGATGTACTGGCTGTTGTCATGATCCGCAGGGCGGATGATGATCGGGCTCATGGCGCCGGTGAAGCTGATGATGAGCTGCTCGCTGTCGATGACTTTCAGCGTATCCAGCATGTATTTGGAGTTGAAGGCGATGCGGAGCGGCTCGCCGTTCTGGCGGATGACTTCAAGCTGCTCGGTTACGCGTCCGAGCTCCTGCGAGCTGGACGATATTTCGATGTTGCCGTTGTCGAGGGTTACGAGACGGACGATATTGGTTTTTTCTTCTCTCGACATCAAGTAGGCGCGTTCCATCGCGTCGATCAGCTTGCGCGTTTCGAGGACGAGTTCTGTTTTGAACGATTGCGGAATAATCTTGGAAGTATCGGGATAGGTTCCGTCCAGCATGCGGCTGTAAAAGAGGGTGTGCCCCAAGCGGAAAAGCACCTGGTTGCTGGCGACGACGATATCCACGAGGCCGGATCCGTCCGGCACGAGCTTGGACAGCTCGACCATCGTCTTCGCGGCGATGACGATATTGGTCAGCTTGTAGCTGTCCGGAGTTTCGACTTGAGCCAAGCGGCTGGCTAGACGATGGCGGTCGGTGGCCACGAACTTCAGCTGGCCTTCGATCAGGTTCCAGAGCACTCCGGTCAGAACGGGGGTCTGTTCGCTGGTCGAAGCGCAGAATACGGTCTGTCTGACCATCGCTTTGAGAAGATCGCCCGGCAGCTGGAGCACTTCGTCCTCTTCGACGGAAGGCAGGACGGGGAATTCCTCGGGATCAAGTCCGACCATCTGGATATCCGTTGAACCGGAACGAATCAGCGTCTGGTAATGCTCGCCCACCTCGATCTGCACTTCTTCTGCAGGAAGCTTGCGGATGATCTCCACAAAAAACTTGGCCGGCATCACGACGCTGCCCGGCTTGTCCACCTTGGCGACGACAAGCTCGTCCGTTTCGGCCGGAATGAAGCTCTGGATGGAGATATCGGTGTCGCTAGCCGTCAGCGTGACTCCTTGGTGGGTGACGTCGATCTTGATTCCACCAAGTATTGGAATGGCAGGACGTACCGATGCAGCTTTGGCCACTTGTTGGATAGCGTCGTTGAGTTCGTTTTTGGAGATGGTGAGTTTCATGCGTTCCTCCTTGGGCGGCATTCGACGTGATTCGTCTTTTTTAGATGATGTTTTTTAAAAGAATAACAGCAGTAGTAGTCGTAGGGGCGGTGGATATGTGGATAAGCCCTTTTTTCGCCGATGGCAGAAGCCTATCCACATGTGTACAGAGTGTGCATAGGCTTGGCTATTCGTATAGGACTTATCCACGGACGGCGATCTCCGATCGAGAGGCGCCTACATGTGGTTTTTGACTTTTTCCGTCAAATTCTGAATGACCTTGAACAGCTCCTGGTCGATCTTGAGCTGCTTGGAGATTTTCTCATGGGCATGGATGACGGTTGTATGGTCCCGGCCGCCGAAAGCTTCGCCGATCTTGGGCAGCGAGTAGTCCGTCAGCTCACGGGACAGATACATGGCGATCTGCCTTGGATAAGCAACCGCCTTGGTACGCTTGCGCGCCTTGAATTCATCCATTTTGAGGCCGTAAAACTCTCCTACGCGCTGCTGGATGTCCAGAATGGTGATCATTTTCGGCCGCGTGGACGGAATGATGTCCTTGAGCGCCTCCGCAGCCAGATGCGAGGAAATATCCTCGTTGATGAGGGAAGAATAGGCGACGACGCGGATGAGAGCGCCTTCCAGCTCGCGGATGTTCGTATCGATCTGGTTGGCGATGTAGATCATGGCTTCATTTGGAATGTCCAGATTCTCGGCTTTGGCCTTCTTGCGAAGAATGGCGATCCTCGTCTCGAGATCCGGCGGCTGGATATCCGTGATGAGCCCCCATTCGAAGCGGGAACGAAGCCGCTCTTCCAAGGTCGGGATTTCCTTCGGTGTCCGGTCGCTGGAGATGACGATCTGCTTGCGCTCCTCGTGCAGGGCGTTGAACGTATGGAAAAATTCCTCCTGGGTCCCGTCCTTGCCGGCCAGGAACTGGATATCGTCAATCAAGAGAACGTCGATATTCCGGTATTTGTTGCGGAAGCTCTCGCCCCGGTTGTCCCGGATCGCATTGATGAATTCATTGGTGAATTTCTCGGAAGAAATGTACATCACCTTGGTGCTCGGGTTGTGCTCCATGATGTAATGGCCGATTGCGTGCATCAAGTGGGTTTTCCCCAGGCCGACGCCTCCGTAGAGGAATAGCGGATTGTAGGCTTTGGCCGGCGCTTCGGCGACCGCGAGAGATGCGGCATGGGCGAAGCGGTTGTTGGCGCCGATGACGAAGGTGTCGAACGTGTATTTCGGATTGAGCATGTTGGAAAAGGGCTCTTCGGATGATGATGGAGCCGCTTTGGCCGCGGGGATGGCCGGCGCAGCCGGTTCGGGCGGCCGGTTTTCCTCAATGACAAAACGGACGTCAACAGAGCGTCCGATGTAATCCGATACAGTGGATCTGACCAGCTTCGTGTAGCGGCTCTCCAGCCATTCGACCGCAAACGTCGTCGGCGCCGTCACGATGAGGAGTCCGTCATCCGAGAAATTGGCTTTCGTCGCCTTGAACCAGGTGTCGAAGCTCGGTTTGCTCAATTTGGTTTGGATGACTGACAGCACTTGCTGCCACAGATCCACAGTATGGCTGTCCACAGACGGTCACTCCTATCCCTGTCGTAACGATTGATTCGATAAAGGTCAATAAAATGGATCTATCGGGGCGAGTCCTCATCCACAGATGGAAGGACTTGTTGATGAAGGTTATGCATAAGGGGATAATGTTGTTCACAATGTTATCCACAGGTTGTTGATAAGTTACTGCCGGCACTGCATCCGTCCACAACAAAAACAAATCTATCATAGCAAAAGAAAGGCGCTATTTCAACGAGTTGGAGAATATTATCCACAATCCCAAGTCCTTGTGTATAAAGGTTATCTACAGCACTAGATATTGTTAACAGTCTGTGCGCAAATTCGACAGCATCCGTCAACAGTCCTGTTAATTATGCACATGTTACTAAATTTCGCCGACAGCTGCGACATTCTTCGTTATCCACAACCGATGATGGCCGGAGGGCTTTTCCATAGCCGAAAAAAACGAAAAGCGTCGAATCATGATGCAAAAATCGAAACGCTATATAGATGAAGCGATCTGAAGATAGTTATGCACAGGCCTCCGAGGTAGGAGGATCATGTTCAGGTTGACTTTCGCATGTCTGCATGGTTAAATGGAAAAAGGCGTTTTTAACTCGGGATGACGTAAGGGCAACTTCGGATAGACAGTCGTCCCCGGGTTCTGCCTCGGTCCGCTGCGGCAGATGCCCGAGTGAGGACGAAGATATACCGATCGGGGAGGTGCAATAGATTATGAGACCGACTTTCAGACCGAACGTAAGCAAGCGCAAAAAGGTACACGGATTCCGCAAGCGCATGAGCTCGAAAAACGGCCGCAAAGTGCTGGCAGCCCGTCGCAAGAAGGGCCGCAGCGTTCTGAGCGCATAATACAAAAGGGCATTCCCCTTCTTTCCGGGGATTTTCGCCTGCCACGCCGACCGCCTTCTGGGGCAATGGCTGGAGAGAGGAGACCACGCAAGTGGTCTTTTTTTCTGCCCGGATATCCGCAGCTTGAAGCGGGGCGGATCCGGCGGATAGATTGTCGTGCTGTTCTTCTTGCGGAGGGTGCGTCCGGCATGCCTGCGCACGCCCTAAGTTGGATATACTGAAACTAACAACGCACGGAGTCGGTGAGAAATGCAGAGAAAACTACGGCTCAGAAACCGCGAGGATTTCTCCCGCACCTATCGGGGAGGCAAATCGTTCGCCAATGGGCAGCTGGTCGTATACTGGTCCAGGCAGCCGAAGGCGGAACCGTTCCGTCTCGGCATCTCCGCCAGCAAAAAGATCGGCAATGCCGTCGTGCGCAACCGCATGAGACGGTTGCTGAAAGAAATTGTCCGCGCTCATGCGGATGAGATCAAAGAGAAGACCGATCTGATTCTGATCGTTCGGGCGGGAGCCGTCGGCAAGTCGTCGAAGGAGCTGGAGCGCAGCGTGCTGCATGTTTTGCGCAAGGCGGGTCTGTTGAAGCCTCGCTGACGGCGTGGCTGCTCGGCAAGCTCCGGACAAGCAGCCGTTTCTAAATTACAAATGGGTGAAGAAGAACGTGCGCTACCACAGGGCTTATCCATTCTTCTCGGCGCAGGCGTCTTCACCATAATTTGATGATGAAGCCGTTTTGCTTGTCAGAATAGAAAGCCCGCTACCACAGGGCTTATCCATTCTTCTCGGCGCAAACGTCTTCACCATAATTTGATGATGAAGCCGTTTTGCTTGGACCCTATTATATGGTATAGTTTAGGTTGAATTGCGACAGGCTCTCAGAGAGGAGATTTACATGTTGTTTTCCCGTTTGGCTTCAAAACGCAAGTGGCTTGTCACGCTCAGCCTGGTGCTGATGGTGGCCGTCCTCTCGGGATGCATGCCGAATAACAGCCACACCACCACGACCGAAGATTTGCTGAAGGGCAACTGGTGGGAAAGATACGTCGTTTACTATTTCTCGTATTTGCTCGACCATTTCGCGACCTGGTTCAACGGTCAATACGGCCTCGCCATTCTCGTGATGGTTATCATCGTCCGTACGCTGATCCTGCCGCTTACCATTAAGCAGTACCGCAGCTCCAAGGCGATGCAGGCCCTGCAGCCTGAGCTTGCCAACATCAAAAAGAAACACAAGGACAACCCGCAGAAGCAGCAAGAAGAGACGATGAAGCTCTTCCAGGAAAACAAGGTCAATCCGATGGCGGGCTGTTTGCCGCTGATCGTCCAGATGCCTATTTTCATTGCTCTGTACAACTCCATCTACTATAACGCCGACATCCGTGTCCATGAATTCCTGTGGCTCAAGCTCGGCGAGCCCGACCATCTGCATATCCTGCCGTTCATTGCGGCTCTGACGACTTACGTCCAGACCAAAATGATGCAGAAAACGCAGCCGAACAACCCGCAGATGGCGATGATGAATTCCATTATGATGATTTTCCCGATCCTCATTCTGGTCATGGCTTGGAGCTTCCCTTCGGCGCTTCCGCTGTACTGGATCTACACGAACATCTACACGATCATCCAGAACTACTTCCTTTACGTGCGCAATGCCGACAAGAAGGCGGAAGTCGCAACCGCTGCCGCGCCATCGGCCAAAACGGTCAAAACGGCCAAAGGAAAAAACAAATAGTACGCGGTTCAGGCATACCACAAATCCATTTTCAGGCAGCAATGGCTTCTATAGTCATTGCTTTTTTGCCATAATTACGGGCACCCTTGCTCAAAAATCAGATCTGGGGGCTCTCGGAAGGAATCGAAAAGCATGATACAGGATACAATTGCCGCGATCTCGACCGCGCTGGGAGAAGGCGGCATTGCCGTCATCCGCGTCAGCGGACCTGCAGCGGTAGAGAGCGTTTCGAATATATTGAAGTCGCGGACTCCTCTTGCGGACGCCCCGACCCATACGGTGACGTACGGCCATATCGCGGCTCCCGCGAGCGGCGAAATCATCGAGGAGGTCCTGGTGACCGTCATGAAGGGACCCCGTTCCTTCACGGCGGAGGATGTCGTCGAGATTGGGGCGCATGGAGGGCTTGTGGCGGTACGCAAAGTTCTCGAGCTCGTTCTGGAGCAGCCTGGAGTCCGAGTGGCGGAGCCCGGCGAATTCACCAAGCGGGCATTCCTCAACGGCCGGATCGACTTGGCTCAAGCGGAGGCGGTCATCGACCTGATCCGCTCAAAGTCCGATCGTTCTTATTCCGTTGCCCTTAAGCAGGCCGAAGGAACTTTGTCTCGGAAGATCAAGGCGCTTCGGCATACGCTGATCGAGCTCCTCGCTCATATCGAGGTCAACATTGATTACCCGGAGCATGACGTAACGGAAATGACTTCTTCTTATATAAAGGACAGCTGCGGTTTCGCCATGGAAGAAATCCGCCGGCTGCTGAAGACGGCTGCCGAAGGGAAGATTCTTCGTGAAGGCATTACGACAGCCATCGTCGGCCGTCCCAATGTGGGCAAGTCTTCTCTTCTGAACGCGCTTGTCCAGGAAAGCAAGGCGATCGTGACGGATATACCCGGCACGACGCGGGATGTTATTGAGGAATACATTACATTATCCGGTATTCCTTTGCGGCTGCTCGATACGGCGGGCATTCGCGAGACGACCGATGTCGTCGAGCGGATCGGCGTGGAGCGTTCCCGTTCTGCTGCTGCGGATGCCGATCTGCTGCTGCTTGTATTGAACCATAATGAGGCGCTTCATGATGATGAACGGGAGCTGCTCGCAAAGCTGACCGGGCGCCAGGTTGTTGTCATCGTGAATAAAAGCGATCTGCCGGCGCAGCTGAAGCTGGATGAGGTATCGGCTGCACTGCCTGAGAGCCGGATCGTCATGATGTCAGTGCTTCAGGAAGAAGGACTGGAAGCGCTCGAAGAAGCGATCCGGGAGCTGTTCTTTAAAGGGCAGCTTGAGAGCGCGGACCTGACTTATGTGAGCAATGTCCGGCATATCTCGCTGCTCAACAAAGCCAGCCAAGCGCTTAGCGAAGCTGTTGCGGCGACCGAGGACGGCATTCCGATCGATATGGTCCAGCTGGATGTGCGCTCCGCTTGGGAGCTGCTCGGCGAGATTATCGGAGATACGGCGGGAGAGTCGTTGATCGATCAGATTTTCTCGCAGTTTTGTCTGGGGAAATGATCGGCGAGCAATCCACATGTGGATAACCGACTCGAGAATGCGGCAGGCGACAGCAGATGGCGGCGGAAGAGGTCGGATACGGCGGAAGCAAGTCGAAACTTGGTAAATGAAAACCACTTTTCATAAAAGAGGGAGAGGCAGGCGGTAAATAACGCCTTTCCGGCTCGGGAGGAAAAAATCATGACTTACCCTGCAGGACAATATGATGTTCTTGTAATCGGAGCGGGACATGCGGGTTGCGAAGCGGCTCTGGCTGCGGCGAGAATGGGCTGCGAGACGCTGCTGCTTACGATCAATCTGGATATGGTCGCATTCATGCCGTGCAACCCGTCCATCGGCGGACCGGCCAAAGGTCATGTCGTGCGCGAAATCGATGCTCTCGGCGGCGAGATGGGCCGCAATATCGACAAGACCTATATTCAAATGAGGATGCTGAACACGGGGAAAGGTCCGGCCGTGCATGCGCTGCGCGCTCAGGCGGACAAGTTCTCGTACCAGCATATGATGAAGAAGACGATCGAGGAAACGCCGCATCTGACGCTTCGCCAGGGGATGGCGGAGGAGCTGATCGTCGAGGATGGCGCCTGCGTCGGCGTCGTGACGAAGACCGGAGCCGAGTACCGCGCCAAGTCGGTCGTCGTTACGACCGGGACATATTTGCGCGGCAAGGTGATCATGGGCGAGCTGATCTATGAAAGCGGCCCGAACAACCAGCAGCCGTCGATCAAGCTGTCCCAATCGCTCAAGGAGAACGGCTTCGAGCTCGTTCGCTTCAAGACGGGTACGCCCCCGCGCGTCCACAAGGACAGCATCGACTTTTCCAAGATGGAGATTCAGCCCGGGGATGATATCCCTCAGTTCTTTTCCTTTGAAACCGAATATGCGGACAACGAGCAGCTGCCTTGCTGGCTGACTTACACCTCCGAGGATACCCATAAGATCATCAACGACAACCTGCACAGAGCGCCAATGTTCTCCGGAGTCATCGAGGGCACGGGACCGCGCTACTGTCCTTCCATCGAGGATAAGATCGTTCGCTTCGCGGACAAGCCGAAGCATCAGATTTTCCTTGAGCCTGAAGGAAAGGACACATCGGAGTACTACGTTCAAGGGCTGTCCACGAGCATGCCGGAGGATGTGCAGCTGAGCATCCTGCGCTCGATTCCCGGCCTGGAGAACGTCGAGATGATGCGGACCGGCTATGCCATCGAATACGATGCCGTCGTGCCGACCCAGCTGTGGCCTTCCCTGGAGACGAAAGTGCTGCCGGGCCTGTTCACTGCCGGCCAGATCAACGGAACATCGGGCTACGAGGAAGCGGCGGGCCAAGGCATCATGGCCGGTATCAATGCGGCCCGCAAGGTGCAGGGCAAGGATCCGGTCGTCATTGACCGTTCCCAAGGCTATATCGGCGTTCTGATCGACGATCTCGTGACGAAGGGAACGAACGAGCCTTACCGCCTGCTTACATCGCGCGCGGAGTACCGCCTGCTGCTTCGGCATGACAATGCCGACCTGCGTCTGACTCCGACCGGTTATGAAATCGGATTGATTTCGGAAGAGCGCCATGCCAAATTCCAGGTGAAGAAAGGACGTGTCGAGGAGGAGCTGGCCCGCTTGAAGACAGTGAAGATCCGTCCCGAAGAAGCTCAAGAGCTGCTGGAGCAGGCCGGATCGGCTCCACTGCAGGCGACGACCGATGCCCTCACCCTGCTCAGGCGTCCGGAACTGTCCTATGCCATCATCGAACCGCTGGCTGCGGCGCCATACGAGTTGACAGCGGATATGAAGGAACAGGTCGAAATCCAGATCAAATACGCGGGTTATATCGAAAAACAGCTGCTTCAGGTCGAACGCCTCGGAAAAATGGAGAAGAAGAAGATTCCGGAAGGAATCGACTACAGCATCGTCCATGGACTTGCCATGGAAGCGAAGCAGAAGCTCTCGTCCATTCGTCCGCTCAACATCGGACAAGCGAGCCGCATTTCCGGCGTGACCCCGGCGGATATTTCCATCCTGCTCGTTCATCTGGAGCACTATAATCGAGTGACGGCAGCGGGGAAATCCTGATGGATGCGGTTCAGAAGTCATTTCACGAGCTTCTCGCCGCCCGAGGAATCGAGCTTGCGCCTCACCAACTGAACCAGTTCGAGCGTTATTTCGAGCTGCTAGTGGAATGGAACGAGCGGATGAATCTGACCGGAATCACGGAGAGGGATGCGGTTTTCGAAAAGCATTTCTACGACTCCCTCTCGCTTGCTTTCTATATGGATCTGTCGAAGGCGAGGAATCTGGCCGATATAGGATCGGGGGCGGGTTTTCCAAGTATTCCCTTGAAAATCGCCTTTCCTCATCTTCAGATTACGATTGTCGACAGTTTGAACAAGCGGATTTCCTTCCTGCAGCATGTATGCGACGCGTTGGGATTGGAGAACGTGCAATGCGTGCATGGCAGAGCCGAAGATGTCGGCCGCATCCCCGCGCATCGGGATCAATATGAGGTTGTGACGGCGAGAGCGGTAGCGAGGCTAGCGGGTCTAGGCGAGCTGTGTCTGCCGTTCGCCGCAAAGGACGGCGTATTCGCAGCCATGAAAGGCGCCAATCCGCAAGAGGAGCTTGATGAGGCTGCGTATGCCTTGAAAGAACTCCGCGCCAAGGCAGAGCGGGTCGAAACGTTGAAGCTGCCGTTTGAGCAATCCGAGCGCGCCATCGTATTTATCCGCAAGACGGATCGGACGCCGGCGGCATATCCGCGCAAAGCCGGAATTCCTTTGAAGCAGCCTCTGGTGCGCGGCATCTCCTTGGTGAAGAAGCCTCGCTGATTGTTTCACGTGGAACAATGAGATCGAGAAGAGGTTTCGGATGCCATCCTCACCTGAACGAGGGAATGGGAAGGCATGAAAACTTCTTGGAAATCCAAAATCAAGCAGGAAAACCTGCCTCCAAAAGCGAATTGGTGGAGTAAAGATAGCACTGGGGATGCCGCTTGTTGACAGCATCCGCACCAGGATGTCCCCGTTGCTAGACAGACCTGCGAAGGCTGTCCGCCTATATCGGCCGTTCTCCGCAAGAGACACACTCCGATCTGCCCGTGCTGCATGATCAATGCCGACCGGCCTCCTCAGCTTGGAGCTGAGCGAACTGCCTGGTGCCGCAACCATGACTTGGGGGCCAAGCACGACCCGCCGCGGCTGCAACACGGAAGAAACATCGAGGTCATGGGCACATTGAATTTCGGGTGGTTGAAGAATGATGAAGGAACAATTTTCACGGCTGTTCGGGTTGAATGACCAGAAGGCCGCTCTTGATGAAGTCAAGCAGATTCCGGTTGGAAGCATTGATACGAGCCCCTATCAGCCCAGAACCGTCTTTGACGATGACAGGATCGAGGAGCTCAGCCAGACGATCCGAACCCATGGCGTCATTCAGCCGATCGTCGTCCGGGCTCGCGGCGACCGCTACGAGATCATAGCGGGCGAGCGCCGTTGGCGTGCCGTCAGCAAGCTGGGTCTGGATACGGTGCCGGCCATTGTTCGTGACTTCAACGATTCTCAAGCGGCCTCGATTGCCTTGATTGAGAACCTGCAGCGCGAAGGACTGTCCGCCATCGAGGAAGCGGTCGCTTACCAGAAGCTGATCGACCTGCATAGCCTCACCCAGGAAAGCCTCGCGCAGCGGCTCGGCAAAAGCCAATCGACAATTGCCAACAAGATCCGGTTGCTCGGGCTCAGCGAGCCGGTCAAAAGCGCCCTGGTCGAACGGAAAATCACGGAACGCCATGCCCGCTCCTTGCTGGCCCTCGACACCGATGAGCTGCAGCAGAAGGTGCTGGAAGACGTGCTGTCGAAAGAGCTCAACGTCAAGCAGACCGAGGCGAGAGTCGCCTTCTACAAGGAAGCATCCAAAACGAAAAAAGCGAAGCGGATCAGCTTCACGAAAGATGTCCGGCTCGCCCTCAACACGATCCGGCAATCCATCGATATGGTTTCAGGCTCGGGCTTGCAAATCAAAACCGATGAGAAAGACCATGACGATCATTATGAGATTGTCATCCGGATTCCAAAACGATAATGTCGTATTCCGGCGCAGATTCCGTTATACTTAATTACAGCAATCAGGAATGATAACATAAGGGCATTCATACCGAATGATCAGCATGAGCGAACAGCATGATATAGCCCGCAGACTTATCCACGGAAAGCGGCAGCAGCCGCTTTTTTTCGTCCTGTCGGAAGGAATGACATTGTGCTGGTCCTGCTCGGTGCGCAGCGTGCTCAGAGGATGGCGGTCTCGCGCCGACAAGGAATGAATTCCTTCTCCAGCTTGGAATGAAGGCAGGGATGTTCTTAGCCGCAGGGAAGTTCACGTTTGACTAGAATGGAACATTGAGGTGACAAGGTTGTCCAAAATCATTGCCATTACGAACCAGAAGGGCGGCGTCGGCAAAACGACGACATCCGTGAATCTGGGCGCTTGCCTGGCTTCCCTCGGCAAAAAGGTGCTGCTTGTCGATATCGATCCGCAGGGCAATACGACCAGCGGCGTCGGAATCAACAAGGCCGACGTGGAAAACAGCATTTATGATGTTCTTATCAATGAGGTCGATCCGCATGAAGCGGTGACGCCGACCGCGGTCCCTAATCTCTCCATTATTCCCGCGACGATTCAGCTTGCGGGGGCGGAGATCGAGCTGGTTCCGACGATATCCCGGGAAGTAAGGCTGAAGAAGTCACTGTCCCAGCTGAAAAATGAATACGATTACGTTCTGATCGACTGTCCGCCGTCGCTCGGCATTTTGACCATCAATTCGCTGACGGCTGCCGATTCCGTCATCATTCCGATACAATGTGAATATTACGCGCTTGAAGGCCTTAGCCAGCTGCTGAATACCGTCCGCCTGGTCCAAAAACATCTCAATACATCGCTCGCGATCGAAGGCGTGCTGCTGACGATGTTCGATGCCCGTACGAACCTCGGCATCCAAGTTATCGAAGAAGTGAAGAAGTACTTCCAGCAGAAGGTGTACCAGACGATTATTCCGCGCAATGTGCGTCTCAGCGAGGCTCCTTCGCACGGACAAGCCATCATCACCTACGATCCGAAGTCCAAAGGAGCCGAAGTTTATCTTGAATTGGCGAAGGAAGTGATCCAGTATGAGCAAGCGGCTAGGTAGAGGACTGGATGCCCTCATTCCGTCTCTTTCGGTAAACGACGATGACAAGGTCATCGAAATCGATCTGAAGCAGCTGCGAGCCAACCCTTATCAGCCGCGGACGACGTTCCAGGATGAATCCATTCGCGAGCTTGCGGAATCCATCCGCCAGCACGGCGTCATTCAGCCGATCATCGTCAGAACGGTGCTGAAGGGCTATGAGATCATTGCAGGAGAGCGGCGTTGCCGGGCTTCCCAATTATGCGGCAACACGACTATTCCGGCTGTGGTGCGGAATTTCACGGATCAGCAGGTCATGGAGATCGCGCTGATCGAGAATTTGCAGCGGGAAGATCTCAATGCCATCGAGCTCGCTGTCGCTTATCAGGCGATCATGGACAAGTTCGACCTGACGCAGGAAGAGCTCTCTCTCAAGGTCGGCAAATCCCGGTCGCATATCGCCAATTTCCTGCGCCTTCTCAGTCTGCCGGGCGACATCAAGGACAGTGTTTCACGTGGAACAATTTCCATGGGACATGCCAGAGCTCTCGTAGGCGTCAAGGAAGACAAGGTCCGCAAAGAGCTGGCCAAACAGATCGTCAGCAATGAGTGGAGCGTCCGCGAGCTGGAGAAGGCGATTCAGGATCTGGAGCATAAAAAGCCTGAGAAAGCCGTCGCCAAGCTGAAAAAGCGCGATCCTTACGTCGAATCGCTGGAGGAGACGCTGCGCGAGCGGTTCAAAACAACCGTAAAGATCAAGGCGTCGAAGGACAAGGGAAAGATAGAGCTGTCCTACTACAATAAGCAGGATCTGGAAAGATTGCTGGACCTTCTCCAATCCTAACGATTGCGCTCCAAATCATGGGGGCTGGTGAAGGGAAAAAGGAACCATATGCGGCATGCCCAAGTTGTATTCTCTGGTTCCAGAGATTAAACTTAGGTATGCTGTTGTTTTTTTTCTGACCTCTGTCCTTATTGAAGACTACCTGAATTCGGAGGATAGCCATGACATCGAATAAGCCGGTCATTTATTTGGATCATGCGGCCACATCCTGGCCGAAGCCGCCGGCTGTTGCCGAGGCGATGATGGAAATCCTGCTGCATGGAACGGCGAATCCCGGCAGGGGCAGCCACCAGATGGCCGTTCAATCCGGGCGGGTTCTATTCGGGGCGCGCAAGAGGCTGGCGAAGCTGTTCCGGATTGCGAATCCCAATGATATCTCCTTTGCCGCCAATACGACGGCAGCCTTGAACCTTGCGATCAAAGGCATGCTGAAGCCGGGAGATCATGTCATTGCGACGGCAGTCGAGCATAATTCCATCCGCAGGCCGCTGGAGTATTTGAAGGCAAGCATTGGAATCGGGGTTACATACATAGAGGCTACGCCGGAAGGGGAGGTCAGGCCGGAGCAGGTGGAGCAGGCGCTCACTACTCGTACCGCCCTCGTAGCCGCTGCCCACAGCTCCAATCTGCTCGGAAGCATACTGCCGGTCGGAGAGATCGGCTCGATAACCCGCAAAAGAGGGATTCCGCTGCTGGTCGATGCTGCCCAGTCTGCCGGCGTGCTGGACATCGATGTCGAGGCGATGGGAATCGACCTCCTTGCGTTTCCGGGCCATAAAGCGCTCCTCGGTCCTCAGGGGACCGGCGGCCTGTATATCCACCCCAGGCTTGACCCCGTCCCGCTGCTGCACGGAGGGACCGGAAGCCAGTCCGAATCGGCTGAGCAGCCGACGGTGAGGCCCGATCGTTATGAGGCGGGCACTCCGAATACGCCGGGAATCGCAGGGCTTGCTGCGGGCGTCCAATATGTCATGGATCAGACGACGGCCGCAATCCATGCAAAAGAAACGGAGCTGGTCTCCTACCTGATGGAGGAGCTTGCATCCGTTCCGGGACTGAGGCTGCTGGGGCCGGCTGCAGGCAAGCCGAGGACAGGAATCGTCTCTCTTACGATGGCCGGCGTCGAGGCGTCGGAGCTGTCGTTCATCCTGGACCAGCATTACGGCATCGCCGTAAGGTCCGGCTATCATTGCACGCCGCTCGCGCATTACAGCGCGGGAACGGCCGAGACGGGAGCCGTCAGGGCAAGCGTCGGTTATTCTACAACCAAAGAGGACGCTGAATCGTTCCTAACAGCGATACGGGAAATCAGGTCACATTACCCCATGCAGGGACAGGGTTAGGAGAGCTAAGGGAAAGATGAATGAATGGATGGATGCATGGATGGAGGCGCCGTATTACGGAGTTGCTATCGGACTGCTTGCTGTTGTCGTCGTGCTGCTTTTCATCTGGATCGCGGTTGTGGGCAGACGGCTGTCGAAGCTGAGGCGTCAATATGTTCAAGTCATGGGCCAAACGGGCGTCACGAGTCTGGAAGATGTCATCGTCGGCCTCCGGCTGTCGCTCGACGAGCAGCAGGATATGCTGCAGGGCTACGGCCGGCAGCTGGCGGAATTCGGGCATCTGCTCAAGGATACGAAGGGAAAGATCGGCGTGTTCCGCTACAACGCGTTCTCCAACCAGGGAAGCGACATGAGC
>Ga0194137_10001294_pt1 | contig 15336 bp, 11 predicted proteins | sample TARM_MetaG_T3_14_FD_134025 | JGI IMG/M metagenome (GOLD analysis project Ga0194137, IMG submission 134025) | Freshwater microbial communities from Pennsylvania, USA, analyzing microbe dynamics in response to fracking - TARM_MetaG_T3_14 (version 2) | ecosystem: Environmental > Aquatic >... | reverse complement strand
ATACTAACTGGCTGACAATACCCATACGACCGATCAGATCTGACAAATTTTCTGCTGACAGAATGATATGTATGATTCTCGTCGGGTTCCACTGGGTTTGTGTGGAACGAGCTTGCTGCATTAATTTCTCGTTACGCTGTTCAATCAGCACATTCAAGTGATCGATCTGTTCATTTAAACGGTCGATTTCCTTATTTGTAGCATCCAGACGATCATTCTGGTCGATCAGATCTTCAGTCAGTTCCGAAATACTGATTTGTAGGGCCTGAATACTCGCTTCAAGTTCTTCTCTTTCTCGAGCCAGCTCTTCCATTTCCTGTTCAGTGTTTTCAATGACACCGTCTAATTCACCTGAACGATTTTCAACTTCTTCTTTTTCCTGTTTTAATTCATCAAGCAGGTTTTCAGCCTGGACCGGTGACCCGGCAATAGGGAATGAACCAGCGAGCATGACAGAGGCTAATAAGCCAAGTGTAAACTTCTTCTTCAAAATAGTTCCTCCTAAATTCAAAATAGTCTCGTTTAATATGCTAAGATTATCATAATCAATAATTTCGTGTTTAATTGCTCGTATTTATTAAGTTAAACTTATAATAGCATCAAACTGAATATTGTTAAGCTATATGATGATTACAGTTATATTACACTTGTATTTAGTCAAAATTCTGACAAATTATGCAGTTTTAAAAACCTCAGGAAATCGCATATCATTTGACATTTCACTTGACTAGATAAAAATTGTTCTATAATTTCACATACACTTATAGGCTGAGAACACATTAAAATCACAGTTCTCAGCCTATAAGTATTTCTTTCTACCTATTTTGTAAAGTATTCGAACAATTTTCTATGACTACATTTATATTTTAGTTAAAATCACTAGTGTTGCATTAAAAATTAAACTGTTCCATGGCAAAAAAATCCTTTATACTAGTACCTGGATGACTTATCCAAGACCAATACAAAGGATCAAAGCATGGATAAGTATAAAACAAAAATGACCATAAATAAATGGTTTTCATTGATAAAATTAGAAAACTTAAGTTCATCGTCACAAAAATCAATTCAAGACTTTAATCGGTATGCCAAAAAACTGACGTTCATAAAGGTTTTAAAGCTCTTTCTGTTCGCTATTAATGAGGAAACGGAAAGCTTGCGTCATTTAGACCAACAGCTTGTTCATCCTAAATTGAAAAAAGCGATCAAAGTGGACACAGTTAGCTACTCCCAATTGTCTCGGGCATTAAAAGCACTGGACACGTCTGTTCTTTTGGAAATCTTTAACCAGTTACTTGAAAGGGTACATCAAAAGACTCACATAAGCAGTCAAAGAAAGATCTATCTGGTGGATAGTTCAACATTTTCATTCAGTAAAGCCTCTTATCCCTGGGCTAATTTCCGGCCAACTAAAAGTGGCATAAAGCTACACCTAAAGGTGTGCTTGATGGATGAAGGAATGGTTCACCCTGAACAATTTGAGATATCTCATGCTTCTGAACATGACCATGATTATCTTGATGTTTTCGTGAACGAGCCACACGCAACTTATGTGTTTGATCGTGGATACATAGATTTTGAGTCTTTTGATCAAATGAAGTGGAACGGGTATTTTTTCGTTTCACGGATTAAAAAGAACACAGTCGTGCATGTAGTAGACGATCTTGATGTCCCTAAGGACACAGATTCTGACATACTCAGTGACCAATATGTGTTGCTTGGAGGGAACGGTTATTTAACCAGTTTAATGTGCCTAGTGACCATTCGTCGAAAAGGACGTTCTGATTTGCGAATCATTACGAATGATGTCTTTAAGGCCGCTAAAGAAATCGGCACTCTATATCACTCGCTCTGGCAAATTGAGTTGTTTTTTAAGCACATCAAGCAACACATGACGATTAAGAACTACTACTCGAAAGCGGAAGTCGGTGTTGAAAACTAGCTGATCTTGGCGCTGATTGTCTATCTACTGACGTTTCTCATTAAGCTGGAATTGAATTTAAAGCCAACCATTTTTTCAGATTTTGCGTCACTACGTTCGGTTAAATTTGAATCCTATGACTATTTCATAGCTCTTTTTGAACCAGGATAAGTGAAATCTATCGCAAAAATGAAAGTAAACTAATAAAATAAGTCAAAAAATTCTGGAAAAAGTCATCCGCTGCGCCAGCAGTTAACTTTTTTGGAATTTTGAATGAAAACCACTTGTGATTTATTTAACAATACTGCAATTCGGTAAGAACACAGTTTTATGCAACGCTAGTGATTTGTAATAGTAACTAAATTCTATTGTTGATTCTATAAACTCATTTAGAATTTCTTTTGTGTTCCTTCTAGTTCTTGTACCAGCTGCTTTTAAGTTTATCCATGTCCAATGCTACCCACTCATTTTTCCATAATTGGAAATAAGGTATATCATTGGAAGAAGGTTCGGGATCGCACTTCTCTACTTGAACAATCGAAGGTAATACAACAGCTTCTCCAATTAATAAACACTCCCCTGCCCTGAGCGATGTCATTTTGTTAACAAGATTTCCTAAAGTATCTGGGAGTAATCGCTTTACATAGTTCTGGTCATTTGGGTTTGTCAGTCTAAGAGCCAGAAAGTTATTACATTGAGAAAAAATAGTTTCTGAAATTTCGGAAGGACGTTGGCTAGCTAATAGAAGTGATATTCCATACTTTCTACTTTTTTTTGCGATTCGTTCAATAGACTGCTTTGATGCTCTATATTTTACCAAATCACTGTTTGGTACGTACTTGTGTGCTTCTTCATAAACCATTAGTAAGGGGACATCATTATTGCAGTTGGTAGTTGGGTTTTCTTTATGTCTTAACTTTTTGTAGTAGTATCCGTACTCAAACATAATTCTGGAGACCAGTGAAACGGTTATACTTAACATTTCGAAAGGGATTCCACTCAAATCGAGTATTGTTACATTAGATTGAGGGTCGCTGTATCCTAATAATTTACTTATTGTCTCTTCAAAAGTTATTTCCTTTGATTTTTCACCCAATAAAAAATTTAGTCTTTTATCATTGATTTTATTCTCAAGTCTACTTATATAATTAGATAATTTTCCTTTCAAAGGTCCATTCACTGGGTTACCCTTTGCTCCTTGAACCATTTCTTCATTTTTTGTTGTAGCAAATTCCACTAAGTCTTTAAGATCGAAAAAAAGTGGTGAATCAAAATGAATTTTTTCTTTTTTATCACCTTCACCTTCATAATGTTTTTTCCTGCTATTTATTATTGATTCCTTAAATACATTTCTCTGATTGTGATCATTAGAATCTGTATCTAAAAATAGTTCTTGAAGCTCATCACTGTTAAGCAACCAATAAGGCAATACCAAATTTGAGTAATCTATTAAATTTGCAGCTGGAAAAGCACTTTTGTATTCTGAATGAATGTCAAATATTAACACATGAGAGTTATTTAATCCAGCATATGAATTAGTTTTAGAAGATACTGCTTTTTGAATGATTTTTGCTACCGAGTGCGATTTTCCTGAGCCAGTAGATCCAACTACAGCTATATGTTTGTTAAAGAAATTGTCCCCATTAACAGGCACTGGTATAGCATGATTAGTAGATAGAGAAGAAAATATAAACTTTTTTTCCTCAAATAAAGATTCTTCAAATATTTTCTTTATCTCTTCAGTTTTTGCAGGTTCTACTTTTTTAGGTGGAATTGCTATTGTGTCTCCACCTCGTTCAAACAGCCCATCTTTAATAGTTCCTAGAGGATTAGCTTCCAATATGTACTTTCTTTCCCCCACATCTGTAACTTCTATCGTAAAGTTTTCAATTACAGCAATTAATACAACATTCTCATTATCTGCAATCCTCAAGTATGAACCTACTTTTAACTTTTCATCTGCTATTTGAAAATCCTCAAGCTTATCGACAGATATTTTTACTTTATCTGGAAATACTGAAATAACTTCGGCATTAATATTATCTCTATTCATACACTGTATCCTCCTAGTCAGATAATTTTTTCTATATCATTTATTGATTTTATGGGAAGTACTACATGTTTATGGTCATCATTTTCATAATAAGGCTCATTAATATAGAACTGATATATTTCTCTTGTGTTATTCAAGGTGTCAAGAATTTCACCTAAATTTGTCAACTCATTTATAATCTTAACTTTGATTTTATTATTAACAGTAGGTTGTCTTAAGATTGAATCGATATGGAATGTGGCCCCTTTAAAATCATGGCCATCAATTAGTCTAAAATTATCATTTCTCAATGTATGCTTAATATTTTTCAGCTTTTCTTCACTTACACCATGCAAGTAAACATAAGGACAGAACGGGGTTTCTTCTCTTTTAGATATTCTACTCATTCGTTCAGAAATCATGATCACCATTGTTTTAATTTCAGTTACCGTATCAACCTGATTACATTCAATAAGAAAAAAACGAGAAAATGGAGATAAATTTGGAAAAGTAAAGTACATTTTCTTAATTCTTCTACAATACTCTTCAACACCTCTAACTCCTAGATACCATAAGTTAAACAAATCAGTCTTATTATTTATTTGCTTCAAGAATTGGGTTTTGGTAATTGTTCTATCCTGCTTCTTGGATTGTATGGATAATTCTCTAATTATTCTAAGTGAGTTATTATAATAATGCTCAGCCTCTGTTTTAGTACATGAAAACTGTTCGGATAATTGTAATAATATTCGATCATTTTGTTCTTCAAAACTTAACGCATTAATATCTATACTCATTTTGTCCAAAAACAATGTTAAATCATCATCAGTTAAACTCAATACTTTATGCATTTCTATTTTTTTACCTTTTTGAGTAGTGGTAAAAAAATGCTTTTTAGCAAAATCTATAGTAACTTCTCTTGGAAACTTTTTTTGTCCGTTAGAATAAAACCCGTATATCATATATTTCAAATTTGAATCCTTATTAATAGAAAAATGCTTTAACATTAATCTGATCGGCTTCCCTATGACTGAATGGTTGTATTGTGTTCCAGCATAATATTTACATTGAACAGCAGTCTCCTCATCTGTATTAGATATATCAATGTCTTCTATACCTTCAATGGTTATCACTGAATCCTCGTTTGATTCAATTATTTTTAAAATTGAGTAATCAAACTGATAATAATATCCTTTTATAGTATCTATAGCATCTCTAGTCGAGGCCAAACATTTCAACTCCAATCACTTATTTTTGTTCATTTTACAATTTGATTCTAAAAAAACATCTCATTCCGATGGTTAATTATTAATAATCCACCCTATCATCTTCCGCCACCTGTGCGGTCCAAGCATGTTCTTTATACAAATTCCCTGCCATCTTCTCTACTTGAAGCATAACGGTAATGATCGCTTGGGGAGACTGATCCGGTGGATAGTCATATTTGGCCAGGAGTCGTTTGATGACTCGTCTCATGCTGGCACGTGCACTTTTTCTGACACTCCAGTCGATCGTAATATTTTTTCTGATGGCTTCTGTCAGTTCATGGGCAATTTTCTTCAAAACATCATCTTCCATAAACTCTTTGACAACATCTTCTTTCGTCAGTGCATCGTAGAAAGCAATCTCGTCATCACTTAGTCCCAGTTCATTTTCTTCTTCTCGCATGCGTTTGAAATCATGTGCCATACTAATGAGTTCTTCAATTACTTCAGCATTCGTCAACGCCTGGTTGCGGTATTTATTGAGTGTCTTTGTCAAGCGTTCTGAGAATTTCTCTGACTTAACGACATTCCGTCTTTCGAGAGCTTTAATGTCGCCTTCCAGTAATTTCTTCAGCATTTCAACAGCTAGGTTCTTATGTTTCATCTGCTGAACTTCATTCAAGAAATCTTCTGATAAAATAGAAATTTCCGGTCGTTTTATATTTAATGTATCGAATACATCAATCACTTCTTCTGAAATGATGGACCGTTCAAGCAACTGGGAGACGCGGGCATCGATTTCTTTTTGTGATAAAACAGTTTTGTCGGTTTTTTCAAATTTGGCCAAACTAGCTTTTACCGCTTTAAAGTAACTCACTTCCAGAGCCTTTTCTTTTCCTTTATCAGTAGCTGCACACAAGGCATGTGCCTTTGCGCATTCCAGGACTGTTTGTTTGAACTCTTTTTGGTCTTCCTCCGTTTTACCCAGAACAAAATCCATACCACCTGTAATAGCACGGACGCGTTTACTTTGGGAGTCTCCCATATAATCAGAATAATCAAAACCATGCATCATATCTTGAAGGACATCTATTTTTTCAAGCATCAAATTAATCGCAACTTCTGTGTCTATCCCGGTATTTTGACGGTCACTACTGGTGTACTGATTTAAAGCCTGTTTCAGACTTTCAAGAATACCAATATAATCGACAACGACACCACCAGACTTTTCTTTAAAGACACGGTTGACGCGCGCAATCGCTTGCATTAAGCTGTGGCCTTTCATCGGTTTATCAATGTACATCGTGTGCATAGAGGGAACATCGAAGCCAGTCAGCCACATGTCTCTTACAAGCACCAATTTCAATTCATCGTTATTGTCTTTCATTCTCTTGGCCAGTGTATCTCGGCGTTGCTTTCCACCCGTATGTTTCTGGAGACGTTCACTATCCGCTGCGCTACCAGTCATCACAACTTTTACTTTTCCTTCGTTTACATCATCACTGTGCCAGTCCGGTCTGATTTTAATAATCTGGTCATACAAGTCTACTGCAATCTTTCGACTCATACAGACGATCATTCCTTTACCATCCATCGCCTGTTCTTTTGCTTCAAAGTGCTGGACGATGTCTTCAGCCAGTTTCTTGACCCGGTTAGGGGACCCAACAATGGCTTCCATTCGTGTCCATTTGGAGCGGTTCTTTTTGCGTGCTTCTTCTTCCTGGCCCTCAAGAAGTTCATCAAACTCATCATCCAGATTTTTTAGTTCAGCTTCATCTGTTTCAAGTTTAATAATTCGGTTTTCGTAAAAGATGCGGACTGTCGCTTCATCTTCTACCGCTCTAGTCATATCATATGTATCAATGGTATGACCAAATACTGCGACTGTGGAGCGGTCTTCCAGATCAATCGGTGTGCCTGTAAAGCCGATAAAGGACGCATTGGGAAGTGCATCTCTTAAGTATTTAGCGTATCCATAGGTTACCTCGCCTGTCTTTGTATCGGTTTTCGCATCCAGTCCATATTGGCTTCTATGCGCTTCATCCGCAATGATGATGACATTTTTTCGGTCCGTCAATACCGGCATGTCTTCATTTTCAGGTTTGAATTTTTGAATGGTTGTAAAGATAATACCGCCAGATTGTCGCTCATTAAGCAAATCGTAGAGGCCGTTTACTTCTGTTGAGTTGTCTTTGCCATTCGTTTTTTTAGCCAGAGACAATTTTCTGACATGGGCTTGCTTGGGTGTTTGTCTCAGCAAGTCTTTTGATTTGGAGAACGTATTGAAGAGCTGATCATCCAAATCGTTTCGGTCAGTGATGACAACGATTGTAGGGTTATTCAGTTCTCTGACTAAACCGCCTGTATAAAAGACCATTGAGAAACTTTTACCTGATCCCTGCGTATGCCAAATAACCCCTATTTGTCGGTCACCCTCTTCATGAGTAGCTTCTTTCGTTTTCGAAACGGCTTTTTTAACTGCAAAATACTGATGATAGGCTGCCAAAATTTTGATGACCGATTTCGTATTCCCTAATATTTTTCCGTTCTCATCTTTTTCTGCTTCCTGTGACTCCTGAAATAAAATAAAGTTATGAATAATATCCAGCAGTCGTTCTTTTTCAAGCATCCCATTAAAGAGGACTTCATACTGAGGGTTTGCTAAAGGTTCAATGGTTTGTCCATCGACTGTTCGCCAATTCATGAACCATTCTTCGTTGGATGTTATGGTTCCCGCTTTCGCATTAATCCCATCTGAAATAATATTGAAGGCATTGTAGTTAAATAATGATGGAATCTCTCGCTTATAGGTCTGAATCTGATTATATGCGTTCTCAATGCCTACCTGTTCGTCACTGGCAGATTTTAATTCGATAACCACCAGAGGCAGACCGTTGACGAATAAGATAATATCCGGTCTACGGTCTTCTTTTTCAATTACAGTAAACTGATTTACAGCTAAAAAATCGTTATTATAAGGATTCTCGAAGTCGATTACATAGGCGCGCTTGGTTCTGATCTCACCGTTTTCCTTGTAGCTGACCTCAATTCCTTCTGTCATCAACTGATGAAAGTAACGATTATTCTCAATCAAGCTGGGACTGTTGAAGGTTATGATTTGGCGGTACGCTTCTTCCAGTGCTTCATGAGGAAGTTCCGGGTTGATCTTTCTTAATGCATCCTCTATACGTCTCGTCAATAACACTTCTTTAAAGTCATTTCGTTCGACTTGAGATCCTCCTGGCGAAAGGTCAACTCCTGATGCATTGCCATAGCCGAGATTCTGTAGGATTTCTATTGCCGCTTCTTCCAGTAAATCTTCCGTAAAGTGTTCATATAGACTCACAAATTAGCCTCCTTTCACTTCAGTTAGACTTTCTTCCATTTCTTCTAAAGGCACACGTATTTCTCCTGACATAAGTTTAGGGAGGAGAGTGTCACGGATGTTTTTTAGTTTAGTGTTTTGAGTCCCATTATATTGGATGATTCGATTTATATGTCTTATGACTGTGCTAAATTTACTGATTATTTCATTATGAGGCTTGGAGATAGAATAATTTTCTACTAAAGAATTTATGTCCAGATTTTTTATTCCTGTAGTCCCATTTTCGTAATTGAAAAATATCTTTTTATTATATAGATATCTCCATAGATAATATATATATTCTTGATTTATATCATCCTTTAAACTTATTGTTCTACAGAAGTTTGTGGCAACTATTGGGTTTTCAAATCTTTCTATCACTTCTTTAGATACATATCCAATTCTCCCAGTAGACTGAGTAGGACTCCCTCCAGAAATCTCTATTATTAAATTTCCTGCATGGAGTTTCTTTTTAAGCAAATTCTTCTCAAGAATATATCTTTCTGGAGCCTTTCCTTTATTTCCTACATTAATTTCTTTGAGATCTGCTCCTCGAATGCAATAAACTTTCTCAGTATAGTTATTTTCTTTATTTGCTTTTCCCCAGTCTCCACCAATAATAGTGTCAATGTAGTCGGATATAGTACCAACTCTCCATCCTTTAGGCATCATTCCCAATTCACTCTCAACCATTTCACCACCGCTTAATTGATAAGGTTCTCCTTCTTCATTTGGAAATTCAAAATCTACAAACCATCTTTTGAAGAGTTCCTGGGCCATGTTTTCTAAGGTTTCATTTATTTGATTATTGACTTCTATTTTTTCATCTAGGGTTGAGAGGATGTTTGCTATTGCTTTTTGTTCGCTTTTATTATCAGTAGTAGTTATTTTTAGACCTAAGATATCTCTTTTATTAACTGATCCAAACACTGTTCCGCTTTCGCGATTAATCATTCGGTTTATATTATGTGTCATTAGATAATACAAATAATTGTTATCATTTGAATTCCTTAGTCTCATTGCACAGACTCCTCTACCAATGCTGATAGTGGTTGGTGCAATATTTAAATCCCCAACTGGGGCCCGAACACTCATTATTACATCATTTTTTTCTGCAATCTTTTTATTTTCAGTACAATAGGTATCAAAATAAGGTGTTTTTTCACCAAAAGTTCTATTTCCTTGTAAAAAAGGCAATCCTTCTCCAGTTGAATTGTAATATTCAGATTTAGGAGATTGACCCATTGTTATATCAATAATTTCTTCAAGCTTAACTTCTTTCCATCCATCAAAACTCAAACCCGATCCCTCCCAGATTCTTTCTGATTTCTTCTTCAAGGTGGTTTGATCTTGCAAACAATTCAGCCAACTCGGCTGTCATATCTTCCATTTTCACTTCAAACGGAATACCATCATCTTCGACCTCTTCAATCCCCACATAACGTCCAGGAGTCAGAACATATTCATGTTCTCTTATTTCATCTAATGAGGCTGATTTGCTGAATCCTTGGATATCTTCATAGTTACAATCTTTATTTCGCCAGTTGTGGTAAGTCCCAGTTATTTGTTCAATATCCCCATCTGTAAACTCTCTGTGGCGACGGTCAATCATGTGACCCATTTGTCTGGCATCCACAAATAAAACTTCATTTTCGCGAGATCTGAATTTTGGATGGTTCTTCTTGTTCTTATTCAATATCCAAAGAGATACAGGGATACTGACAGAATAAAAGAGTCGGTCAGGTAACGCAACAATAGCATCAACCATATCTGCTTCCAGTAAATTCTTTCTAATTTCTCCTTCATTTGAGGTGTTGGAACTTAATGATCCATTAGCAAGAACAATTCCAGCTGTTCCGTTAGGAGCCAGATGATAAAGGATATGCTGAATCCAAGCATAGTTCGCATTTCCCTTTGGTGGAATACCATACTTCCAACGCACATCATCCACTAAATGCTCGCCACCCCAGTCACTGATGTTAAACGGGGGATTTGCCATGACGAAATCGCTTTTTAGAGACTTATGCAAGTCATTATGCATAGAATCGGCATGGTGGGGACCAATATTCCCTTCCAGTCCTCTAATTGCCAAGTTCATCTTACACAATTTCCAGGTAGTCGAGTTTAATTCCTGACCGTAGATGGACAAGTTGTCGATACGGCCCTGATGGTCTTGAACAAACTTTTCACTTTGAACGAACATTCCACCTGATCCGCAGCATGGATCATACACACGCCCGCTGTAGGGTTCAATCATCTCAACTAACGTTTTAACTACACTTGTCGGCGTGTAAAATTCCCCTCCGCCTTTACCTTCAATTGAAGCAAACTGACCTAGGAAATATTCATATACCCGACCAAGCAAATCCTGTTCCCCATTATTATGTAGCTTGATCGTTGAAATTAAATCAATCAACTCACCTAGTCTTCTTTTATCGATTTCAGGGCGCGCATAACGTTTGTCTAACACACCTTTTAAAGAGGGGTTTTCTTTTTCAATCAAAATAAGGGCATCATCAATTAACTGTCCAATTTTCTCACTTTTTGCGTTATCCATGATATGAGACCAGCGTGCTTCTTTTGGTACCCAAAAGATATTTTCTGCTAAATACTCATCACGGTCTTCTTCAAATCCCATACCTTCTTGAAGCAGTTCAGCATGCTTCGTTTCAAATTTATCAGAAATATACTTTAAGAATATAAGTCCGAGTACAACGTGCTTGTACTCCCCAGCATCCATACTTCCTCTTAGTTTATCTGCCGATTTCCATAGTGTTTCTTCAAATCCAATATTTCCTGTTTGCTGTACCATTCGTATTGCCTCCATCATCGGGGTTATATTATATATAATCACTTTATATTAAATAGTGTTAGGTATATTGTACGTCTGTTCACTTATTTATTCAATGGCCTCGCTGAATAACACGAGGAAATTATCTACCTTCTGACTGCCATTAACAATAGTCATTAGATGACACTCACCAGTATTCACAATTATGCACTTTGATAACTTAAAAGAACCAAAGATGCTGAATAAATCAACACCTTTAGTTCTTCTTTATTACTCTTTGTCCGGATACGGATTCGGTCCGGTCACTTCATGAGGAATATAGGCTTCTTCCATATAGTCCATTTCCTCTTTAGTTAATTCAACTTCAAGTGCGGCTGCTGCATCGTCCAGATACTTTTCTTTGGTTGCTCCAATGATCGGCGCTACAACTTGTGGTTTATTAAGGAGCCAGGCTAGAGCGACTTGTGAACGGGAGACACCTTTCTTCTCAGCAATCTCTCCTACCCGGTCTGCCACTATTTTATCCTGTTCTTCAGTTTTTCCGTATTTCATTTCCTGTATCTTATCGGTTCTTGACCGTTCTGTTTCTACTGACCATTCTCTAGCCAGCCGTCCGGAAGCCAGAGGACTGTAAGGCGTGACAGCTATCCCCATATCCTCACACAAAGGCATCATTTCACGTTCCTCTTCTCGGTACAGCAGGTTGTAATGATTCTGCATCGACACGAACTTAGTCCATCCATTCTTCTCGGCAACATATTGTGCCTTCTGAAACTGCCAGGCATACATGGCAGAAGCTCCAATATATCTGGCTTTCCCTGATTTGACTACATCATGCAGAGCTTCCATGGTTTCCTCGATAGGTGTGGTGTAATCCCATCTGTGTATTATGTAGAGATCGACATAATCCATCCCCAGGCGGTCCAGAGACTGATCGATTTCATGCATGATAGCTTTTCTGGACAATCCTCCGCCATTCGGCTTGTCTCGCATAGATGAAAAAAGTTTAGTCGCTACAACGATGTCTTCACGGTCAGCAAAGTCTTTCAGTGCACGTCCCAGAATACGTTCACTCTCTCCTTTAGAATAAATATTGGCGGTATCAAAGAAATTAATACCTAGATCGAGTGATTTCCTGATGATTCGACGACTGTCTTCTTCATTGAGGACCCAGTCATGTATCCAGTTTTCTGAATCCCCAAAGCTCATTGCTCCAAGACAGATAGGACTGACATCCAACCCTGTTCGACCAAATTTTACTGTTTCCATTTGTACCCTCTCCTTCAATTGATAGGTTTACTTTACCACTTAAAGTAGGCTTTAAGTCAAAAAATATAGAAAAACTAAAGAGAACTTGGATTATGTCCTCCAAGTCCCCTTTATTTACATATCAGACTATTTTTCTGTAGACATCTACCATTTCTACAGCCATATCTTTAAAGGTTATGGCGTTCATCAGATGATCCTGTCCATGGACCATAAGCAAACTAAGTTCAACACTTTCTCCAGAAGCTTCCTGGGTCAGGAGTCCGGTCTGGGAATGGTGGGCATTAACCAATGCCTCATCCGCCGCTTCCAGCTTCTGATCGGCCAGTTCAAAATCTCCTGCCTTGGCTGCATGGATGGCTTCCATCGCGCTGCTCTTGGCATCACCCCCGTGCATGATCAGCTGCATGATTACTGACAGCAGCTGTTCTTTATCATCGGTACTCATTTCTTTATCATCTATACTCATTGCTTCATCTCCTCTCAACTGACGTCCTATAGATTGACTGCAGTCATCAGGACTTTCTCCCCGTTCATCATTCCATAATCCTGCATACTGATAACTTCAACGGGAATACCTTGGTCTTCCACTTTCTTTTCAAATTTCGCTTTCATGAAACGTACCTGGGGCCCAAGCAATATGATGTCTATCTTTTTCTCGGACAGCTTGCCATCTGCTTCATTCGCAGATAATGCAAAAATTTCGACATCCATGCCATTTTTCTCTGCGGCCTGCTCCATTTTTTTTACCAGCATGCTCGTACTCATCCCTGCTGCACAGACCAGCATAATTGTTTTATCCGCCATTGTGTGATCTCCTATTCTATAATGAATTTACTTTATGCAAATGTTTCTGTTGTTTCTGCAACTGGCACTTCCACCTGCTCATCAGCGACTGCTTCCTTATCAATAAGTCTGAAGAATGGATACCAGATTAAGGCACTAATCCCAGCCAATATGACCTGAAGCACAGCTACTCTCCATCCACCGGAAATAATTCCTGACAGAATGATCGGGGTACCCAGTGGGACACCGATCCCATTAAGTCGAGGGACGATTTCGAGTACAGTAGCCACTATTGCCAGACTGCTTGTGACTAGAGGCGCAACTAATAGAGGAATAAGCAACTTTATATTCAAGACTAACGGAGTACCAAAGAAAATCGGTTCATTTATGCCTGTCAAAGCAGGTACAATAGCCAGCTTGCCCAGAGTACGATATCTTTTAGATTTTGCCCCCAGGAACAAAGCTGCCAGACCAATGGTTGCACCTGTTCCTCCAATAGCAGTATAAACAAGAAAGAATTGAGTCCCGGTAATGATATGAGGCAGTTCAGCTCCAGCCTGATAAGCCTCCAGGTTTTCCAGCCCCAGAGTGGTCCAGATCGGCATCATGATCCCAAGAACAGCCAGAGTCCCGTGGATACCAAAGAACCAGAGGATACACATGACCAGCGTGACAATGAGGTAAGACCACCATTGACCACCAAGCGCTGTGAGTGGAGCCTGAACAATGCTGTAAATAAATTCATGAATATTTTCAAAAGGTGTGACTGCGAAAATGCCTCTAACTACCAGCATCAGAAAGACCGAAATAAAAGCAGGCATGACCGCTTCAAATGCTCGGGATATATTAGGTGGCACCCCTTCAGGCATACGGATGTACATCTCTTTATTCATTATGAATACCAGCAGCCGCCCTACAGCAAGCCCCACGATCAGAGCAACGAACAGTCCAGCCGCTCCCAGCCATTGCATGCTCAGAAACACTGTTCCGTCATCGGCAGCTCCCATAGGCGTGAGGATAAGAAAACTGAGAAGAGCGATGGAACCGGCAGCTACACCGTCTCGATTAAATTCTCTAGCCATAGCATTTGCGACACCAAACACAACGTAAATGGACAGCATATCTAGAGTTACCGCCGAGGGAATGGCCGTAAATTCTTTCAAGCCCGTCTGAACTAAAAAGCTCTGCCAGAAATCAAAGTTCAATGAATCAAGTAAAATAAAAATGGCTCCTGCTAAGATTATCGGCATCATTGAGGATAACCCTTTTGATATACTGGCTATATATTTATTGTCCTGAACCTTGGAAGTAATGATCTGTATTTTTTCCTGTAAATCCTGGTTTCCCATTTTACCCATCCTTTCCTTATTAACACCTGTTTTCTAGTTAACTTCCTGATAATGAATGGTCTTCAAACCTCCTTCCCAAAATAAAAGACCCAGCTCTTCTATAAAAAGTGCATAACTGCACCTCTAATAGAAAAACTGGGTCAAGCCTACTTAAAGTTACTCCCCATAAGGTTATTAAGTTAGATAAGTCTGGACTAGATGATGAACGGTCTCGTTATATTCAATAAACAGTGTTTCGATTTCTTCAATAAGAATTCGTTCGCCTATTTTTTTATTGAAGCCGATGCCTTTCCCCGTTGCTACACCAAGTCTTTCCTTATCGTCTTTAACAAGTACTGCATTGCTGTTGAATATCTTCATGACTGTCATAAAGATCTCTCCATCCATTGAAGTGTCACAACCCTATACTCTTTAAGGATTTAATTCTTTCAACTATTGATGGATACTCATATTATATAAGAGTACAAATCGTTGTGCAAGCGTTTTCTTATTAATTTAAAATTGGGGCTGGGAAAAAACCAGCTCTTAACAAACAAAAAGAACAATGAAAACCGTCGGTTTTAGATGGTCTTCATTGTTCTTTTGTATTTTTTCTGAAGATGTAGAAGTACATCCTCCTTTTCTT
>Ga0194137_10001293_pt1 | contig 15366 bp, 13 predicted proteins | sample TARM_MetaG_T3_14_FD_134025 | JGI IMG/M metagenome (GOLD analysis project Ga0194137, IMG submission 134025) | Freshwater microbial communities from Pennsylvania, USA, analyzing microbe dynamics in response to fracking - TARM_MetaG_T3_14 (version 2) | ecosystem: Environmental > Aquatic >... | reverse complement strand
TAAGCGGCGTACGCGGTCCGGGGGAGCAGGGGAAGCTCCACATAGGCTTTCTCCTCGGCCTTCTTGCGGAGTCCCGCCCTGCTGCCGAGACCCGGAGCATTTTTCCCCGATAAAGGAGCCGCGCCGCCTTCCAGGCCGCCCCTTCCCGGCTGTCCATCGCCGTCCGCTGCAGGCCATCCGGCTTTCCCGGCCTCCGCGTCCGCCAGCCGGACCGCGCAGGACGCGACCAGGCTCTCCGGCAGCCCCAGCCGCGCCGCGAGCCGCGCCGTGCCTGCCCGGAGCGTCGCCCTGCTCTGCGCATCCATAAGAGAATAAGTTCCCGCCGCTTCGCTTTTGAGCATCGCATCGGCCATGCTGAGATCTTCCAGCTCTTTCTCCCAGGAAGTCCGCTCGGCCGCTCTCAGGCTGCCGATCAGACGTCCGGCCTCGCTTTGATACCGGGCTTGAAGCCTCGCTTCGTAAGCGTTCAGCCTGGCCAGGCTTTCCGTTCCGTTGTCCAGGCGCAGCAGCAGCCAGCGCCTCACATCCTCGGAATCGTCCGCCCATTCCCGCAGCCTCGAGGTCAGATGGGCCACGACCGCTCCCGAGAGCATGATGTCCCTTCCAGCTCTGTCGAGCGCCTCCGCCAGAGGGAGCGCTTGCGGCCCTCTGCCGCCGGCCAGCGCCTGCTTCAGGATGCGTTCCGCGCCCATGCAGGCATCATGCCGCTGGCGCACCTCCCTGAACACTTCCGCAAGACGCCTGAAGAGGCATGTCTTCAGAGCGAGCGGCAGCGACCACGTCTCCGCGATCGTAAGCACGGCAACCTCCTGATAAGCCTGGATGAAGGCGACAAACGAATTCCGGTCGTAGCTTCCTCCCGAAGCGTCCAAATACCCGTCGCAGACGGCTTCCACCCGGGCATGGCCCGAGCGCCTCAAATAAGGAAGGCCGGCAAGTCCTCCGTGCCTCAGCTCCATCGAAGCATGATAGCCCTGCTCCTCGATGAATTCCGAATGGTCCAGCAGCCATTCGGCGGCAGGCTGCGAGCAGCCGCAGTCGTCCGCGCGCAGCTCCTCGGCGAATTCCTGCAGCTGCCTGAGCTGTGCGGCAAGCGCCTTCCTTTGCCGGGAGGCCTTTCTTCCTCTAGCCGTATCGTGAGTCAGGGCGAGCTGTCTAGCTGCCTGTATATAGGATTCCGTAGTCGTCATGAGTCCCCCTGGGTCGCTTAGCTTAGTCTGTCCGCGCCGGAGTACGCTCCGCTATGCGCTTATCCACCTCAACTAAATATTCCCAAAGGGGCCGTATTTTATGACCTTCTCCTCCGATTCCCCTGCGCCTGCCTTCTTCCCGGACCGCTGCAGCCCCATAAAAAAAGATCCGGCGGCTACCGGATCTCGGACGGGCTCCTGCCCGTGTACTGCTTGAACTGCCTGCTGAAGAAAAAGATGTCCCGGTAACCGAGCGCGTCTGCGACCTCCGTCACATTGAGCCCTCCGTGCATGAGCAGATGCTGGGCCCGCTCGATGCGCGTCCGGATCATGTACGTCTGGACCGGAGTTCCGATGATTTCCTTGAACTTGATCGAGAAATACCGCGGAGACAAGCCGGCTCGTCCGGCCAGATCCTCCACCCGATGGGAGATGCCCGGATTCTGGCGGATGTAGTTGGCGATTTCCTGGATCGCTTCCGTCAGCTGGTTGCTCGCCTTGCGCTCCAGGACCGGCTGCCTGTCCGCGCGCAGCAGGTGGATCATCATCTGCTTCAGGATGAGCTGCGCTTCTTCCTCCGCTGCAAAGGTCCTCACCAGGAAGAGGCGGACATAACGGGAGAGCATGTTCTCGAATTCCACCGTCTCCTCCAGCTCGCGGTAGCGTGCCGGAATATCGAGCGGTTCTCCTTCAATGGCAAAGTGGATATAAGTCAGCACAAGCGGCCGCTGCGGATTGTGGACGGCGCTGGTGTAGTCTCCGGGGCGGAACAGAAAGCAGCTTCCCGGTCCGACGGGATAGGGCTCTCCATTAAGCGTAAGCTCCCCTTCTCCGCTCCAGACATAAAACAGGTCGAAATTGGCCATCGGCTTCTCCCTGCGCGGCCACTTCCAGCCCGGCTCGCAGACGATCTTGGCGAATGACGGCAACAGCTTGAACGATGAGGGCGGTACTTGCAGCATTCGGCCTCGGATGCTCCTCTTCGGCGGGATTAGATTGAAGGAAAGACCGCCGCCATGGCGCGGATCAACCTAATCAGCCTTGTTTTTCGCCATCATACCCCAGCATCGAGGGGACGCGCAAGCTTCATAAAAAATGTCCGAACCCTCCCTCCGCCGCGCAAATAATGATATAATAGCACCCGAAGAAAGCATGCGCATGACCGGCATTCCACTCGCGGCCCTTCGGGACGGCAACAGGGACGGTCGCGCAGGCAGCGAGCAGTTGATGCATCAGCCCCGCCGGGACCCTCAAGCGGCCCGGACACATCGACCCCCGGAAGGACGGAATCGGAATCATGAATCCACTTGCCCAGCAGTTGAACACCGCGCTGGAAAAAGGCAATGCCCATGTGTACGCCATGTTGTCAGGCCTGGGACGCAAGCTTTATTTTCCGAAGGAAGGCATTCTCAGCCAGTCCGCCGAGGCCAAGGCCAAAGCCACGAAGTTCAACGCCACGATCGGAATCGCCACGGAAGGCGGAGCTCCGATGCACCTGAAGGCTATCCAGGAAACGCTGTCGGCCTATGAGCCGAAGGATCTGTACGAATACGCTCCTCCTGCCGGCAAGCCGGAGCTGCGGGCCGCATGGCGCGAGAAGATGATCAAGGACAATCCGTCCCTCGCCTCCAAGCCGTTCGGCAATCCCGTCGCGACCAACGCTCTCACTCATGGCCTGAGCATCGTGGCCGATCTGTTCGCCGATGCCGGGGACGCGGTCATCATACCGGATAAAAACTGGGAGAACTACGAGCTCACCTTCGGCATCCGCCGCGGAGCCGAAATCGTGGAATACCCGCTCTACACCGCCGAAGGACGCTTCAATGCCGACGGCCTGCGCGAGGCGCTGCTCGCCCAGCGGGACAAAGGCAAGGCGATCGTCATCCTGAACTTCCCGAACAATCCGACCGGCTACACTCCCGGCCCGGATGAATGCCGGGAAATCGTCGCCGCCCTCAAGGCGGCCGCCGACGAAGGCATCCTCGTCGTTGCCGTCACGGACGACGCCTACTTCGGCCTGTTCTTCGAGGATTCCGTCCATGAATCGCTGTTCGGCAGCCTCGCCGGAATCCATGAGCGCATCCTGCCCGTCAAGGTGGACGGCGCCACCAAGGAAGAATACGTCTGGGGATTCCGGGTGGGCTTCATCACCTACGCCTCGGATTCCCCCGAGGTTCTGGCCGCGCTGGAGCAGAAGACGATGGGCATCATCCGCGCGACGATCTCCAGCGGCCCGCATCCGTCGCAGACCTTTGTGCTCCGTGCTCTGCGCTCCCCTGATTTCGAAGCCCAGAGAGCGGAGAAATACGCCATTATGAAGGGACGCGCCAACCGCGTCAAGCAGCTGCTGGACAGCGGCCGCTACGACGGCGACTGGACGTATTATCCGTTCAATTCCGGCTATTTCATGTGCCTGCGCCTCATCGGCGTCGGTGCGGAAGAGGTGCGCCAGCGTCTCCTGGACGAATACGGAGTCGGCACGATCGCTCTCGGAGAGACCGATCTGAGGGTTGCATTCAGCTGCACCGAGGAGTCCAGCCTTGAGGAGCTGTTCAACCTGATTCATCAGGCGGTACGCGACTTGAAGACGAACGGATTCCAATAAGAAACAGGCATGCCAAGCCATCTCGAGATGGTCCGGCATGCCTGTTTTTTTTTTGTAGTTCCCGGCATGATTGCGGCGAGCCTTCCGCGAGACGAAAAAGCCGCATTCCGGATGGACGGAATGCGGCTGGAGGTCAATCGTCGCCATCGTCTGCAAGCACGCGCTTCGTCAGCCGGCGGGGACGCAGCAGCAGGATGTACCCGGCCCCGGCAGCGGCGGCCGCTGCTGCGGCCAGCGGCTTGCCCTGCAGCAGCAGAGGCAGGCTGCCGGCGAGCCAGAGCAGCAGCAGGATGATCAGCAGCGCGAGCCTGTCCACTTGGATAAGCGAGTGCAGACGCTGCTTCTCCGGCAGAGGATACACATGGCGCCATACCGTGTATTGATGCCACGAACCGAGAGAAGAGGTCTGAAGGCCGGCGATCAGCAGGAACAGCAGTTGCGCCGCAGCCGTTCCCCAGCCACCTAGCCAGGCGGCTTCGCCAAGCCAGTAGCAGCACAGCATGCCGAGCAGCGTCAGGCGCAGCAGCATGCCACCGAGCTCCGTGCGGGCCATGCTGAGACTGTACAAGTACGTATAGGTGCTCTGTCTGCGCAGCGGCACGAGCTTGGACAGCCAGCTCAGATAAGGCCGGGAGCTGACCGCCGAGCCGAGCGCAGGCACATCCGTGAACCAGCCGAAAAACCGGTAATAGCGGATCATCGTCCGGCCTTCCTCGCGAATCAGCGTTTCCCATGGGAATCTCTGGCGGGCCGCCAGCCGAGAAGCCGCCCACCAGAGAGCTCCGGAGACAGCCGTGAAGGCCGCGGCCTTCCAAGGAAGGAAGGCGAGCCAGGCGGCGGCCGCCCAAGCGGTCAGAAACCAGCGCAGCAGCCGCAGCGCCCAGCGGGCCGACGGCCATGCCGCCTGCCTTTCCCGCCAGGCAGACAGGCTGTTGGCCGCCTTCATGACCAGCACGGCGGCAAGCGTGATCCAAAGATCGGGCTTCCAGGCGTCGGCCGATTCGGCCGCCCCTGTCCGCACCGGCCAGAACAGCAGCAGGACAATGCCGGCAAGCGCAAGCCCTCCCGGAAGATTATGGCGGAACGATCTCCGGATATAAGCGTCCATATGCGCTTCCCTAGGCATGAGAAAGACGATATCGGCAGGCTGCAGCCAAGTCCGCAAAGGGCTCCAGGCGACAACCGGCGTCAGCAGCACAGCGCCTGCGGCGACGGCGGGAAAGTCGGCCGGCACCTGCTTGATGAATTCCGTATAGTAGACGGCGCTTACGATGAGGACAAGGAAAAGGACGAGCGGAACGCCGCTCCGGAGCATATAGCCGACATAGGGCATGGAGTTGCGGTAAAAGGCGGAAGCCCTCTTTTTCCAGATCGCTTCAAGCGTTTCGCCCATCGGCGTCACTCTCCTCCACGATGCCGTAGAAGATGCTCTCCAGCGATTGTCCTTCGGCTCCGCGAGAGCTTCTGACCTGCGCCAGCGTCCCGAGCTCCTTGACCCGCCCTTGGTGCAGGATCATGAAGCGGTCGCAGTAAGCCTCGACCGTCGAGAGGATATGCGTGCTCATGAGGATGGCCGCTCCGCGCTCCCTCTCTTCCACAAGCCGCTCCAGCAGCGAGCGGATGCCGAGCGGATCGAGGCCGAGAAACGGCTCGTCGATGATGTACAGATCCGGCCGGGCCAGCAGAGCGTTCATGAGCATGACCTTCTGCTTCATTCCTTTCGACAGATGCGCAGCCCGCGAGCCGCGCTTGGGACCCATTCGGAATTCCGCGATCAGCTTCTCCGATCTTTCCCGGTAATCCTCCTCCTGCAAGCCGTAAGCCATCGCCGTCATCCGCAGATGCTCTTCCACAGTGAGCTCCTCGAAAAGCACCGGCGATTCCGGTACATAGGCGAATGCTCCCCGATAGCGTTCCGGCTGCTCCTCCAGCTTGACGCCGCGGATCCGGACCTCTCCCTGCTGCGGCGCCATCAAGCCCAGAATATGCTTGACTGCCGTGCTTTTGCCGGCTCCGTTGAGGCCGATCAGCCCCATCATCTCCCCTCGCCTGACCGTAAAATCCAGATCATGCAAGACCGGCCTGCGCGGACTGTAGCCTCCTACAAGATGACTGACCTGCAGCACATTTTCCTCTGCGAATGCTTCTGCCACTATCGTTTCCTCCCGTGCCTGCAGAATGTGCAGGAACAGGCTTCCGCATCCTACGCTGCGAAAGCCTGTCTGCCTGAAAGCTGGAAATCCCGGCTTGCAACGCCGGAGTCGTTATTGATCGGACTGGTCCCGCTTGGCTTTCAGCCATTTCGGGGCCCCTTTGTTCTTGTCCGCCTTGGCTTTCCGCGCCTTGGCTGCCGGCCCCGAAGATGCCGCCGCCTTCGGCTTGACGCCTCCCGCGGCAGGCTGCGCCTCGCGCCTGCGGTCCGACTCTGCCGGCTCTCCGCCGGCAGAATCCGGCGCCTTGCTCCGGCTGCCCGCTGCCCGGACTCCGGAGACGGCAGCCTTGGCGGCTGATGCCGGCTTTTGCCCTGCAGTGAAGCCCCGTGCGGATCCCGCCTCTTGTACGGGGCGGGACTGCAGCGGAGCAGATTGCTCCTGAGCGGGAGGAGACTCCAGCGGAGCACGCCGCTTCTGGCCGGAACCGGATCCCGACAGCTGATCCAGCAGCGGCGTCCGCGACGGTGTCGTGCCGGCCCTCTGCGATGAAGCCGCAGCTCCTCTCGACGGTGTCGTGCCGGCCTTCTGCGATGGAGCCGCACCTTCTCTCGCAGGAGACGGCCTGCGGCGGACATCCGCCGGATCGACCAGCTTGCCCTTGTACATGGCCAGCTCCGGAATATCGACATCCAGCTTGCGCTTGTACTTGTCGATCAGATAACGTTCGCCCGGCGCCGCGATCGTGAACACCCGGCCTTCCCGGCCCATCCGGCCCGTACGGCCGGAGCGGTGGACATACTGATCCGCGTCTGCAGGAGGCTCGAGATTGATGACGAGCGGAAGTCCGGGAATATCAAGCCCCCTCGCCGCGACATCCGTGGCCAGCAGCAGCTGGCAGCGCCCTTCGCGGAATCTCGCCAGCGTAGCGGCGCGGCGCTGCTTGTTGGCATCGCCGTACAGCGTCTCGACATTGAAGCCTTCATAGGACAGCTTGGCCTCATAGTTGGCGATCTGGTCCGTATCGTTGATGAACAGCAGCGCCGAGGCGGGGTTGAGCAGCCGGATGAGCTTGCGGGCCGTATCCAGGCGGTCGCGCCATTCGCAGCCGATGAACGCATGCTCGATCGTGCCGGATACGCGCTGGGCAGGCTCGATGTCGACGCGCTCCGGATTTTTCATCCACCGCTTTTCCAGCGTCTTCAGAACCTGCGGATAGGTGGCGGAGAAGAAAGCGACCTGCTTGTCTTTGGGCGCCGCCCACAAAATGGTCTCCACCTCGCTCGTCGAACCGAGCCCGAAAACCTGGTCCGCCTCGTCGACGATGATCGTCCGGGTTTCGGACATCTTGAGCTTTCTCAGCTTCAGCAGCTCATGGATGCGCCCAGGCGTTCCGATGACAAGCTGCGGATTCAGCTTCAGCTTCTCGATCTGCCTTTTGACCGCGGCTCCCCCGATCAGCTGCTGCACGCGGACTCCATAGGCCTCGCCGTACATTTCCGCCACACGCACGATCTGCATCGCAAGCTCCTGGGTAGGGGAAAGGATGACGGCCTGCACCGACTTGCTCGCCGAATCGATCCGCTGCAGCAGCGGCAGCATGTAGGCGAGAGTTTTGCCCGTTCCCGTCTGCGATCCGGCCGACACATCCCTGCCTTCCAGCAGGAGAGGGATGGCCTTCGCCTGTATAGGGGTCGGCTCCCCGATGCCGTTCTCCGCCAGCTTGCCGGCTGCGGCTTCTTCAATTCCAAGCTGCTTCCAAGTATCCAATGACATCTTGTCTAGTTCTCCTTGTTCGCACCGCCTCCCCTTGCTCAGGCGAAGGCGGATGCATTATTTCTTGTTCAGCATCGGTCCGGCGATCCGGTCAGCCAATCTCGGAAACAGCCGGTACAGCCTCGCTCCGGCGGCAGCAAGCCAAGGCAGATCAAGCTCCGCACGCGGCTTCTCGACCAGATGCACAATGCGGTCCGCAACCTTCTCCGGCTTCAGCATGAGCCAGCTTACGTTCTTGACATAAGAACCGTCGGGATCGGCCTGATCGAAGAAAGGCGTATCGATGGGACCGGGATTGACGGCGGACACGAAAATGCCCCGACCTCTTACCTCCTGCCGCAAAGCATCCGTCAAGCCGACGACCGCGTGCTTGCTGGCCGAATAACCGCTTGATTTCGGCGTCGCGAGCTTGCCGGCCAGCGAAGCGATATTGATGATATGTCCGCTTCGATTGTCCAGCATGGAGGGAAGAACGGCCTTGGTGCATCTCACGAGGCCCATATAATTCGTATCCATCATGGATTCAAATTCCTGAACGGTACTGTCGGCAAAAGTCTTGAATAGACCGAAGCCGGCATTGTTGATCAGCACGTCGATTCGGCCGAACTCTCGGAGCACGCTGTCCATCACGGCCTGGACCGCCTCGTTGTCCGTCACGTCCAGCCGCCTGCTGCCACAGCGGCCCGAAATGGATGCAGCCGCCGCAGCAAGCCTTTGTTCGCTGCGTCCGCAAAGCACCGGAATGGCGCCTTTGGCGGCGAGCCTGCGGGCGATCAGCACCCCGATGCCGCTGGTCGCTCCTGTAACCACGATTACTTTGTCGCCAATCATTGTTATCACCTGCTACAAGTGTACTTTATAAGCGATATGATAGCAAAGCCGGGCGGCTTGCTCCCATCTCGAAGAAGGCATCCGCCCGCTCTCTAGATCCGGTCTCGTCCCCGACCGCTGAAGCCACAAAAAAAAGCTCCCTGGGGAGCTTCCTTTTGGCCTGGAAAAAGCTGTTGCTGCGCTTTCGTCCTTAGCCCTATGTTCCGCCCATAGCAAAAAAAACGGCGCAGCCGGCAGGCTTATGTTACGATGCAAGTAATACCTGGATGTCCAGTTGGCCGATTCCTTCGAGAATCAGAGGCACGGACAGCGCCTGGCGCCTATCCAGGAAATCAAGCTCCGCTCCCTGCAGCAGCGCCGGAGGCGTAATATCCACATGAACTCCCTGGCTGGACAGCTTCGTGCTGGCATTGCCGCTGATCATATTGCTCAGTTCCGATATGGCGCTGCGGCCGATCTCGTCCAGTGCGTCGACCTGGAAACCGCCCATCATCGCCGAAACGATGTTCAAGGCATCCACCTCGCTCATGCCGAACATGATATCTCCGCTCACTTGACCGATCAATTGAATTCGAATCCATAAAAAATCGTTGGCGCCGCTCAGCACCTTCAGGCCGATTGGCCCAGGCATAGGTTTGATCTGGACGACCTGTTCCAATACCATGACTGCGGACTCCAGGAACGGATTGATAAATTCGGCTCTCATCGGCACTTAAGCTCCTTATAGACCAAGTTTCACGTCAACCTTATATTGGTAGCAATTATACTAAATTAACTAGTGCAAGTATACCAATATAACCATTAACGCTACTAAAGACCTATAACGTCAAGGTGAGCTTGGTTCTAATTTTGGAAAGGCGGAGGATGACTCATGCCTGGTATATGGACCCATATCCGGTTCGGCCGATTGGTGCTTGAGACGTCCGGGGAGCAGCGCCTGCTGTCTTCGCCGGAGCTGGAAAGAGGCTTCATCCTGGGATGCCTGGGCCCGGATTTTCTTTATTGCCACCGGCTGATGCCATGGCCGAGACGATCTCTCATGCACGTGCTGGCCGACCGGCTTCATCGGCAGAATCCCCTGCCCGTACTGCTGGATCTGCTCGACGGAGTCTCCGGACGTCCTCTCGATGGCCCGGAGACAGACGAAGCCGTCGTCTACACGCTCGGTTTCATCCTCCATCTGCTCCTTGATGCCGGCATGAAGCCCGACGGCAGTCTCTCTCCCAACGGATATGAAGCCATCAGACGCCGCTTGAACGTGGATGACCAGTCGCTGGATATGCATGCAAGCCCAGAGTCCGATGCCAGGCTCGACGCATGGATGCTTCAGGCCGCCGCCGGTCCTCTGCCGGACGCTGTAATCGAAAATTATGAGTGCATGATCGCCGTCCATCATGCGGATCTTGCTCCTTACGTCAAAAAGGATGACTGGAACAAGAGCATGCGAGGCATGCTGGCCGTCTTGAGGCATCTGCAGGATCCCCGGGGTCTCAAAAGCATGATCGCCTCGCGCTTCCTCGCCCCTGAAGCCTACTCCAGAGTCCGGAGAGACGGGCTGAAATCCTTGCATTCAGCCGGTTCATCGACTCCGCATTCCGTCGCAATGTCTGGACAGGCATGGGAAGCTTATCTTGACCTTGTGGTTCCAGCCTCTAGCCTGCTTGCCATCGTCGTCCGCTGGCTGAGAGCTTCCGCCATCCGCGACGAAGCGGCGCTATCCATTGCGGCCAGACAATCGGCCGCGGCCGCTGAGGATTTCGGCTGGCGCGAGGCGGAGCTGCGCGCCGCTCTCGTGCGCCGCATGGAGGAATGGTTCCGTGCCCCGCCCGGCCCTCTCTGAATCGGGCTTGGACAACTCCAGGCGTCCTTTTGCTGCCATGAAGGCATCAGCATGACGCCATGCGTCTGCGTTACATCGCTTCGAGGCCGCCGGCTTCGCCGGCGGCGCTGCGGCGAAACCGCATCCGCACCAGGCGAAGCCGGTCATAGATCAGGTCGACCTTGGCGGAGGGTGCCGGCTCCGTGCCATAAACCTTTTGGAGGATCGGCTTCAGGTACTTGTCCCCTTCCTCCTTCAGCGCTTCCCAAATGCGCTGCTGCTCCTCCTGCGATATTCCTTCCAGCTCCTTGGCGATCAAGGGCTCCAGATCATAGCCTTCCTGATCCAGCTGCTCAATCCTTTCCATGAGCTCTCTTCTCTGCAGGCCGGTATCCGCCAGCAGCTGCTCCAATGACCGCTCCTGATTGATTCCTTCCAGAATGAGACGGCTCGACTGCTGCCTGTCCATCTTGTTCTTGAATTTGGTTTCCTTCTGCTTGTAGAGCCACTGGATATAGGCTTTCGGCTCAAGAGCCTCGCTCACCCAGCTTAGCGGGAACGCCCTTGCTTGCTTGCGAGCTCCCGTAAGCTCCAGCACCTCCATTCCATATTCGCGGCTTTTGCCCGGTCCCCATCCCGGAATCTGGGCAAGCTCCTCGAGAGTATGCGGGACATAGGAGCTGATCATGAGCAAGGTGCGGTTCGTCGCCACCAGATAAGCCGATTTCTTCTCGGAGGAAGCCTTGATCCGCCTCCAGTCGCGAAGCGCCTCGAACAGCTCGTGATCGGCATGAAGCTCTCCGTAGCATTGCTGCATGGAAATGACGCCTCCCTTGCCGGCCGGCCGCTCGTCCAGCATGCCGTCGATGAGCGGCTTGAATCCCTCGCCCATCTGCACCGCGACCCCATGCCGGAAAGCGGTGATCATCTCCTCCCAGGAGCTTCCCTCATACCATAGGGAAGAGGGCTCCGCGCTGCCGTGCCGGGCTCCGTTCCATACGACGGACCATGTTCCCTGCTGCTCGCAGATGGACAGCTGGGCGTTGTCGATTCTCCCGTCTCCAAGCGGTTTTTCGAATGAATTCAAAAAGACGATCTGCATTATTCGCGCACCTCCGATTGTGGTCCAGATCAAGACTCCTATCGTCTGCAAACGCAAAAAAGCACCTCTCCCGCCCGCAAATGCAGGCAAGAGAGGTGCTTCCTCCCGGTCGTTCGGTTCTTGTTCTGGTACATTCATCCTATCATACGGCCCGGCACCTGTGCAACGCCTTCTTTATCCTCCTTGCAGGCGGCGGCCGCTCAACATCCATGCTATACTGGATCGGACCCGCCTTACATCGGACAAGAAGGAGGTACGAATCCACTTGCAGCTGAAAGATTATGATTTCATGTCCGATTCGACCGAGCAAACCTCGACTCGTTTCGTCACCTTCATTACGCCGGGCCTCAAGCGCTTCGACCTGGCCGTCACGACGACCAACCGCTTCTACGGCAAAAAGCTCGTCACCGATCTGCAGAGCGGCAAGACAGCCATCATCGGCCAGGACGATCTGGAGGAGGAAGGCTATCTGGAGCATACGTTCAAGCTGGACGAGGAAGAAGCGTCCGAGCTTGGCGGTTTCCTGTCGCTTGTCGTCGGCGAAGTGAATTTCACCGACTGATTGGGAAAAGCTAGTACAGCTGCCTTCACGCAGGGGAGCATGATCCCCCGGCAGCAGAGAGGGGCTGTACGAAGGATGGACAACGACATTCGGCGCGGCGACACCGACTTCGCGACAGAAGAATCGCGTCGGGAGAAATATACCGATTTATCTACGGTGGAGTCGCAGCGCAACGACCTTACGTTCGAGGAGTTTCCGGAAGGCCCTTACGGAGCTGTCCTCCATGAAGAGGAGCCGGTAAAAAGCACCCCTTGGCGGCCGGAGCAGAGGCAGCCGAATCGATTCGGCTATGAGAACCGCGCCCTGCACGGCAGCAAGGAACGTGAATATCCCGGCGACGACCGCAGCGGAGCCGACAGCCGGGCTGTCCAGGAGGACAAGTAACCGGAACTCGTTGATAAGGCTCGGAAATCCTCGTCCGCCTGCCGATTTCCTATCGGCTCATCGTTCTCCGGCTAGGCGAAGCCGCGCAGGCGGCTGCCGGAAGACTGAGGGAAGCTTGCTCGCAGCTTCCGGATCGCAGCCGAGCTTCGCAGCAAGAGCGCGCAAGAAGCCGCCCTCCTGTTCAAGGAAGGCGGCTTCTTTTTTCATGATTTCCTGCTTGGCTTGATCCGATTCAAGCGAACTCCATGCAGCCGCAGAGCCCGCGAGCTTCCGCTTGCCCGCCCGTCTAGACTACCCAGCCGAGCAAAGTCAGCAGAATGCCCACCAGGAAACCGCAGACCGCCCCGTTGACCCGGATCCACTGCAAATCGCTTCCCACCTTGGATTCCAGAAGCTCGACCAGCGCCTTGTTGTCCAGGCTGTTCAAATTTTCCCGGACAAGCAATCCGAGCCGGTAATGGTTGGCCTCGATCGTGCTCACCAGGACGGCCGACAAGCGCTCCTCCCAGCTGCGGACCAGCTCTTCCTCGCGTTTAAGCCGCTCGTTCGCAACGTGGGCGATGCGGACGAGGCTTCGACCGCCTTCTTCCTTGTCCCTTTGCAGCCATTGCAGCACAAAAGCCTTCAGCTCGGACAGGCGGGCGACAAAAAACGCCTCCGCTTCTTCCGAATCGACCTTGCCTTCGAGCCAGCCCTTGACTGCCGCGAGCTTCTCCTCATCCTCCGCAATTCCGATTACGCGCGAGCGGAATTCCAGCAGCAGGTTGTCGCGCTGCCTGCTTCCCGGGGTGCCGAGATCCTTGATGCCGGACAGCAGCATATGCTGAAGCATCGCACCCATTTTCTCCTCGTTCATGAAACCCGCGAACGCTTGGACCGCAAAGCCCATGAAACCGCCCACCTGCAGCTCCTGCAGCTTCTTCTGAGCGATCTCTCCCAGCATCTTGCCGGTAGACGGCTTGGCCACCCAGTCGACGGCCTGGTCGAGCGCATAGTCCAGCGCCTTCTCGTCGAGTCCGTCGCGGATGATCGCAGATGCCGCTCCTTCCACCGCCGGGCGAAGGTCCACGCCTCTCGCATAGCCGGCCAGCCCGCTGCGCACAGACGCTGACAGCCGTTCCAGCGGCAGCCGCTCCACAACGGCCATCGCGGCGCCGATCACCGCTTCCCGGTTGGACCTCTTGGCCAGCTGCTTGACGATGAACCGGCCCGCTCCCCCGATGAGATTGAGCCGGCGAAGCCGCGCGCTGATGCTTTCCTTGTTGAGCAGCTCGTTTTCCAGCGCCGATACGAGAGCGTTGACCATTTTGTCCTTGTTGCGGATGATGAGGTTCGTATGCGGAATCCGCAGCCCCAGAGGATGGCGGAACAGGGCCGTCACCGCGAACCAGTCCGCGATTCCCCCGACAAGCCCCGCTTCAAAGCCGCCTTGAAGCAGCGACAGCGCGTTGTGCTGCTCGCTGGTAAAGATCGTCGTCAATATAAAGCCGCCCGCCATGACGGCGAGGGACGTGCCGGCGGCATACTTCGTTTTCATGCCTGTTCCTCCGATCGACAATAAACGTTCTCCTTGATTATAAACAATTCGGGCTGTAATCAAAATCTCGCCGAGGTCAGGGCAAAAAAAAGACTGCCTGGCGGCAGCCTCTTCTTTTCCGGGTTACTCGTTGCTTTCTCGGCCCTTTCCAATTGCAATCCAGTTGATGCTGCCGGCCGGCACCGGACCTATGCGGGTACGGACGATCGTAAGGACGGCGCGTTCCCGCTCCTTGGCCTTGATCGCCGCATAGCAGTACGGATGGTCCGCGTTCGCGGCAATGGCATAGGAGGCATCCTCGAACGGCTCGCTGAAGGCCACTTCCAGTTCAAGCTGATCGTCCCGGTCGTTGAAAGCGAAGGGCGTCAGGCCGAATTGCTGGTTGAGATCCCTGCTTTTGCGTGATGGAGCCGGTTCCGGAATCGGCACAGCCGGATGCGACAGCTGACGGAGGACTTCTGCGGCAAGATGCGCTATCGTCACGCTGCCTGCGGCCAGCTGCTGACTTCCCACGCTCGACTCCGCGATGTGCTCGCTTTTCACGCTTCCTTCTGCCAAATGCGAGCTCGTTACGCTCTCCTCAGCCAGTTGGACGGAGTTCACGCTGCCAGGCGACAATTGACGGCCGGTTATGCTTTGCTCCTGGACTAAACTTCCATTTAGGCTCGAAAAGGCAAAATGCTTGCTCGTCACACTGCCTGCCGCCAGCTGCTCGCCGCCTACACTGCCTGAGGCCAAATGCGAGCTGGTCACGCTTTTATCCGCCAGTTGAATGGCGGTCACACTGCCAGGCGCCAACAGGCCGCTTGTTATGCTTTGTTCTGCGAGCAAAAGGCCGGTTAGGCTCGATGGCGCAATATGCTCGCCGGTTATGCTGGCCGCAGCAATATGCTCGCTTCCTACGCTTGACGGCAAAATATGATCTCCGCTCACGCTGCCGGCAGCCAAATGCGCGCTCGTCACGCTCTCTTCCGCCAGCTGGACCGAGTTCACGCTGTTCGGAGCCAAGTGGCGGCCGGCAACGCTTTGTTCCAAGAGCAGGCTGCCCGATAGGCTCGAAGGCGCGATATGCTCCGACGTCACGCTGCCTGCGGCCAGTTGACGGCTTCCCACGCTAGACTCGGCGATATGCTCGCCCTTCACGCTGCCTTCGGCGAGCTGGCCGCTTCCTACGCTCGACTCCGCGATATGCTCGCTCTTCACGCTGCCTTCGGCGAGCTGGCCGCTTCCTACGCTCGACTCCGCGAGATGCTCGCTTTTCACGCTGCCTTCGGCCAGCTGCTCGCTGCTCACGCTCGACTCCGCGATATGCTCGCCCTTCACGCTGCCTTCGGCGAGCTGGCCGCTTCCTACGCTCGACGGCGCGAGATGCTCGCTCTTCACGCTGCCTTCGGCGAGCTGGCCGCTTCC
>Ga0194137_10001292_pt1 | contig 15367 bp, 14 predicted proteins | sample TARM_MetaG_T3_14_FD_134025 | JGI IMG/M metagenome (GOLD analysis project Ga0194137, IMG submission 134025) | Freshwater microbial communities from Pennsylvania, USA, analyzing microbe dynamics in response to fracking - TARM_MetaG_T3_14 (version 2) | ecosystem: Environmental > Aquatic >... | reverse complement strand
TAATAATAGAGAATTCAGATTCAGAAATACCGTTTAGGTGGTTACAATCTATCGAAGATGGGGAAGTTGCCTTTGTTATTGTAAATCCATTTATATTTAAACCAGATTATGACTTTGAAATAAATAAAAATATTATTAAAAAACTTGATATAAAGGAAGAAAAGGATATAGAGGTGTATAATATTGTAGTCGTTCCGGAGGACATTACCAAAATGACTGTAAATTTGGCAGCCCCCATAATTATAAACATAAGTAATAATAGTGGGAAACAGGTAATTTTAGACGGCGATAAATATGCTATTAAACACTATATTATGGATGAGTTAAAGAAAATCTCTACAAATTCAGGGCATAATAAAACTGAGAAAGCGGTAGAGGAGGCGTTATAGATGCTAGTTTTAACTAGAAAAGAAAATGAAAGTATAGTGATCGGCAAAGATATCGAAATTAAAATATTAGCTATAGAGGATGGAAAGGTTAAACTTGGAATAGACGCACCGAGGGATATAGAAATATTTAGAAAAGAAATATATATTGAAATAGAGAAAGAGAATATGGCTGCGATTGATCAGAATCTTAATATAGATGCATTAAAGAAAATGTTAATAAAAAAGTAAAATTTGTAGAAAAAACACTAAAGTTAGTTTAAGATTACACCGATAATACTATTGAAAGCAAAATTTCTTATTTCGCTAGCCGGCAAATGAAAAAGAAGTTTTCAAAATAACCTTACGGCAAGGATGCCGAAGGAAAAAACAAAAATTCAAGGAGGAATTACAAATGAGAATTAATAACAACTTAATGGCTATGAATACACACAGACAGTTGGGCGCTGCCAATAGCATGGGAGCAAGATCGATGGAGAAGTTATCTTCAGGATCTAGAATCAACAGAGCAGGAGATGACGCTGCTGGTCTATCCATATCTGAAAAAATGAGAGCCCAAGTTAGAGGTCTTAACCAAGCTTCTAGAAATGCTCAAGATGGTATTTCTATGATCCAAACAGCTGAAGGTGCTTTAAGTGAAACTCATGCAATCCTACAAAGAATGAGAGAACTTACTGTTCAAGCAGCAAATGATACAAATGTTTCTGTTGATAGAACAGCTATTAAAAACGAAATTGATACATTAGTAAGTGAAATTGGAAGAATTGCAACTTCTACTACTTTCAATGAGCAAAAGCTATTAGATGGTGGATTATCAGGTGCTGTATTCCAAATTGGTGCTGATAAAGGCGTTTCTATGTCAGTTAAGATAGCGACTATGACGGCTGCAAAATTATCTGTTAATGCATTAGCAGTAAAAACTCACTTAGATGCAGCAAGTGCTCTTGCAAAAGTAGATGCAGCTATTAAGACAGTTTCTGCTGAAAGATCTAAATTAGGGGCTAACCAAAATAGATTAGAGCACACAATTAAGAACTTAGACAATGCATCTGAAAACATCCAAGCTTCTGAATCAAGAATCAGAGACGTAGATATGGCGAAGGAAATGATGGAGTTCACAAAGAACAACATTCTTCAACAAGCTGCTCAAGCAATGCTTGCTCAAGCAAACCAAGCACCACAAGGTGTACTTCAATTATTAAGATAATAAAAGTTAAAAATAAAAAGCCGGCGAAACGTCGGCTTTTTATAATAGAAGGAGAATTCCTATGATTCAGAAAAATCTACAGTACTTGAAACAGCACTATGCTGATCTGTATAATATCTTAGAAGCATATCAAAGGGAAGAATTATTTAAACTTGAAAAAATTAATGATAAATATAATTTATCATTTCAAAATAAATATATCCACAGTCGATATAATCCTGAAAAGGAAGCTATTCGGTGGGTAGAGGGGTTAGATATTAAAGAAGAAAATGACTGTATTTTTATAATAGGATTAGGATTAGGCTATTATTTAGATTGCCTAGTTAAGGAATATCCTGATAAAAAAATAATAATTATTGAGCCTAGTATGGAGATATTTATCCATTGTTTATCAATAAAAGATGTTACAAATCATTTGCAAAATGAGAATATTGTATTTTTAATTGAAAAAGACCCCAATACCATAAGAACGCTGTTTGATCACTATCTTCAAAATAACAAGTTTAAGAAGGTCTTTTATACTGAACTACCAGTATATCGGAAAATTTACCAAGCCTATATCAAGGAACTATATGACGAATTAAAAAAAGTATTATTAATACTAGAGGGGAATTTAGCAACAGAAATGTGTTTCTCTAAAAGATGGTTATATAATATCATAAGGAATTTAAAGCATATAACCCACCATAATAATATTGCCTGTTTAGAAAACTCATTTGAAGATATACCGGTTGTTATTGTTTCAGCAGGCCCTTCTCTTGAAAAAAATATGTATCTATTAAAGGAGATCTATCATAAAGCATTGATTATTGCTGTAGGAACAGCCGCCAGTATTTTAGATAACAATGGGATAAAAGCCCATATTATAATGGGGATTGATGGTAATCCATCGGAGTCGACTATTTTTAAGAAAATAAAAAGCCATAGTGCCTTATTTGTGTATGCACCAATGATTCACTTTGAATCTCTTGATGTTTATACGGGAAATAAGATGTGGTTACATCTTCACGGAGAAAAAAAATTAGACTGTTTGTTTGAAAAATTAGATTATGAATGCCCTGTACTTATATCGGGAGGATCGATTGCCCACACGGGTTTAGCTTTTGCCCACTGGTTAAAGGCCAGTAGCATATTATTAATAGGACAAGATTTAGCCTATACCAACAAAAAGTTATATGCAGCGGGCTCAGCCCATGAAGGGGAAGGGCTTATTCCAAAGGAAGAAGGCTATATAGAGACAATAGATCTATATGGGAATCCAATCTATACAAAGACTCCATTCTTAACTTTTAAGAATTGGTTTGAGGATTATGTTAAGATTAAGTTGAGAGATACAGAAATATTTAACTGTACAGAGGGTGGATTAAACATCGAAGGAATTCCCAATATACCCTTCACAGAAGCGATTAGTCTCCACTGTCAAGAAACTTATGATATTAAGGGCAAAATTGAAGAAGCACTAAATAAAAGAGAAACAATTTCCGAAGAACTCTTAAATGATAAAATGGAAAAATATAATGGGGAGTTAAAAGAGTCTATAGAGTTATCTAAAAAACGATTGGAAAAGATAGTTGAAATCATTGAAAAAGAAATATATGAAATAGAAAGATATAATGAAAAAGTAGATGAAATTTTAGATATTACACTTCAGATGGAAGAACTAGAAATGTATGATATCTTTATTAGAAATGCTGGCGAGATGTACTATGAAGCGGTTACTAGGAGTATCAATCAACAGCTGGATGCGGAGAAAGACCCAGAAGCAAATAGAAAAATAATATTATTAGGGCTTTTAGCCCAATACAACTTTGCCCACGATAACTTAATTGTAGCAAAAGGGGCCTTCGAAGAAAAAGATGTAGAGGGACTATTTTAATAAGGAGGCAGGAAATAATGAACTTGGAAATCCAGAAAAAAGAAATGAGAGATTCTTTACAGGAATATATGAATAGGTTTATACCAGGAATGCAGAAAATTGTTTTGTGGTTTCAACAGGGGGAAGAACAAAAGGCACTGGAAGGAATGGTTGATGTAGTAGAAGGTTTGGCATGGATCTGTGAAGCCATATCTTTAACCCAAGAGCTTTATAGTACTCCTATTAACATTGAGGGAATTAATGAATTTTTAATTCAGTTAAATGATGGATTAGTGGAGTCGGATTCAATCTTAATGGCAGATATTTTGGAGTATGAAATTATTCCAATAGTTGAGGAGTGGAATAAAATTATAATGGGCAATATTGTAAATTAAGTAATGAGGGATAAAAATGGGTGAATTTTACAAGAGAAATATGGAAGCATTAAAACGAATCGATATGGTAGCTTATAATATTATAGACAGTACTTCACTTGATACATCTAATTATGAAATTATAGAGACTAAAGCAGGCGTACCCACCCTACAGATTATACATATAGATCATGAGGGTTTGGAAAGACAAAAATTTTTATTGCACAGTAAGTATGACCCCTATCGAACAGAACATTCCTTCATTGAGAAAAATGTTAATGCAATTACTAAGAATATGATTATATATGGATTGGGGTTAGGTTATCATATAGAACTTTTATTGGATAGATTGGTAGAAGGACAAAGGTTATTTATCATAGAAGCAAATATGGAAATAGTTAAAAGTGCATTTATGTTAAGGGACTTATCAAACATTATTACCCATAAGCAAATAGAACTGATTTTCTTATCCGACAAGTATGATACTAAAAATAAGTTATCTTTACTAAATAATATAGATAATTCATTAATAATCCATCAATCTTCAGCTAAGGCAATACCTCCTCAATATAAGAACATAGGAAATCTATTGAAGGACTTTCAAATGATGAGTTGGGGAATTGAAAAAAATCAAGAATTATTAATGGATAATTATATAAATAACACAAGAGTTAGACCGCAAAATATAAGTACCTTATTCGGAAAGTACAAGAATTTACCGATAGTCATTGTTTCAGCAGGGCCTTCTCTAAATAGAAACAAGCATTTACTCCATAAAATTAAAGATAAAGCTTTAATTTTTGCAGTGGGGTCAGCACTTAAAACTTTATTTAAAGAAGGTATTAAACCCCATTTGTTTTGCATTACAGATCCCCAACCATTGACCTATAAACAGATAGAGGGACATGAAGATCTTTCAATTCCCCTGGTATTCTTAGATACTGCCAGTCATTTTACAGTGTCAAAATATCAAGGTCCTAAATATATTGCATCTAATGACCAAGAGCGGATGTTGGCAAATGAACAAGCGATAGAAACTGGAGGATCGGTGGCAACAGCTGTTTTAGATATGTCCATCAAATTTGGGGGAAATCGAATTGTTTTTATAGGGCAAGACCTAGCCTTTACAGGTTCTGAACATCATGCTGAGGGAAGTATGTATGGAGAAGAAGAAACCATAAAAAATCTCCCAAACCTTAAAAAGGTTAAAGGACATGATGGAAAAATCCATCTCACAAGTTCCTCCTTATTAAGTTTCAAAAATTGGATTGAAAGAAAAATTGAAAATCATCCAGAAGTTTTTTTTGTAAATGCTACTGAAAGTGGGGCAATGATCGATGGTTGTAAACATACGACCTTAGAAGATGCCATAAATTTATACATTGGAGAGAATTCCAAGGATTTAAATGAGTTTTTAGATGTTTTAAACTCTAGAAGTTAATTATTCTAATACTTTAATTCTAGGAGGAGTAATATAATATGTCTTTAGGAAAAGAACAAAAAATTCTTATGCCAGAATACCTACAAAAATTTTCCTGCATAGGACCAAAATGTGAAGATACATGTTGTAGTGGTTGGACTGTGGCATTGGATAAAAAAACATATAAAAAATATAAAAAAAACGATAATAGCCAATTAAAACCTACTTTTAACAAAACGATTATCCGCAATCGAAATAATCCGTCGGATTATAATTATGCTACAATCAAGATGAATGAAGAGGGGGCTTGTCCTTTTTTAAGTGATTCTAAGTTATGTAAAATACATTCCCAAGTAGGCGTAGAATTCCTATCAAACACCTGCTATTTCTATCCTCAAACTGCAAATAAAATAGATAATGCAATTGAACTTTCTGCTTCTATTTCATGTCCAGAAATTACTCGATTAGCCCTTTTAGACCCAGAACCAATGGGGTTTGTAGAAGTTGAAGTTAACATGAAAAGACTTCATATATTGAGTTTTCACTTGGAGGATACAAACAGTTTAAATCAAGAAAAAGATCCTATGCACTATTTTTGGATGTTAAGAGTATTTGCCATTACCCTGTTGCAGGATCGAAGATATAGCTTAGACGAAAGATTTTTACTATTAGGAATCGTGTTAAAAAAAATAACACAACTTCAAGAAACCAATCAATTAAAGCAACTCCCTCAGTTTTTAGAAGAATATCAAAATCAATTTGATATGGTGGAAGAGATCAAAAGTATGATTAATGCTTCCGATAATAATATAAGGGCTCCTTTCTCAAAGAACTTCATTGAACAATTTTCGAATATTGATATATTGGTTAATTTTGCAAATGAGAGATATTTACAATGTGTAGATGATATAATCAGTGGATTAAAGATATCAGAAAAAGATATTGATGAAGTACAAAAATTGTACATGAAGGCATATACAAATTATTATCAGCCCTATATGGAGGAAAAAGAATACATTTTAGAAAACTTCATTGTTAATGAAGTATTTAAAGAGTTATATCCCTTTGCAAAGCTTCAATCTATTGAAAATTCATATATAATGTTATTGACTTTGTACAATACGGTTAAATTTCATCTAATAGGGATATCATCTCAACATAAAAAATTAACTGATGGAATTGTTATAAAAATGATTCAATCCTTTAGTCGAGTAATATTGCATCATAGGGATTATTTAAATATTTTGAAAGTAGAAACTAACTAAACAAGAGGTGGACTTCTATGTTAAACGATAAATCAATTCTAATAACTGGTGGAACGGGTTCATTTGGTAAAAAATTTATAGAAATGATTTTTGATAGATATAACCCCAAAAGAGTAGTAATCTACTCAAGGGATGAATATAAGCAATTTATAGTTAAAAATATGTTTTCTAAAAAACTAACAGAAGAACAAATGTCAAAACTTAGATTCTTCATAGGAGATGTAAGGGACAAGGATCGCTTATATAGGGCTTTTAAAGACACAGACTATGTAATTCATGCGGCTGCTATGAAACAAGTGCCAGCTTGTGAATACAACCCTTTTGAAGCAATTAAGACTAATATCCATGGGGCACAAAACATAGTAGATGCTGCTCTGGATCGTGGAGTGAAAAAGGTAGTAGCTCTATCTACAGATAAAGCAGTGAATCCTATAAATTTATATGGAGGAACAAAATTAGTATCAGATAAGTTATTTGTTTCTGCTAACGCCTATTCAGGAGAAAATGGGACAGTCTTTTCAGTTGTACGTTATGGAAATGTAGCTGGTAGTCGAGGCTCAGTAATCCCTTTCTTTAAAAATTTAATTGAAAAGGGAGAAAAAGAACTGCCAATCACTGACTGTAGAATGACTCGTTTTTGGATTACTTTAGAAGAAGGGGTAGAGCTGGTATTTAAAGCATTGGAGGAATCAAAAGGTGGGGAAACCTATATTTCTAAAATACCTTCCTTTAAAATAACCGACTTAGCCAAAGCAATGTTGCCAGATTGCGAACTAAATGAAGTGGGTATCCGAGAAGGTGAAAAACTTCACGAAGTAATGGTAACCAAGGATGACTCAAGAATGACCTATGAATATGAGAAACATTATATCATCTATCCTCATTTTGATTGGTGGTCTTCTAAGAGACATTTTACAAAAGGTGGTAGAAATATAGAAGAGGGTTTTGAGTATAACTCAGGAACTAATGTAGAATGGCTTGATGTGGAGGAATTAAGAATACGACTAGAAAGTTTAAACTTAGAGAGTTAACATCTATAAACTATTGAAAAGGTGATAAAATGCACAAAGTTGTGGTCATTATTCAAGCAAGAATGGGTTCAACAAGATTACCAGAGAAAGTCATGAAAAAGATCGTAGGGAAAACAGTATTAGAACATGTTGTAGAGAGAGTAAGACAATCAAAAGAAATAGACGATTTGGTAATAGCAACCACCAATAAAGAAGAAGATGATACCATAGTAAGAGAAGCAGAAAGATTAGGGGTTAATTACTTTAGAGGATCAGAGGAAGACGTTTTATCTAGATATTACTATGCAGCTCAGGAAAACTCTGCCGATATAGTGGTACGGATTACCTCTGATTGTCCGCTAATTGACCCTCTGGTGCTGGATCATATGTTATTAAAATTTTTTGGTTTATATGAAAAGATGGAAGCTGATTATATGAGTAATACCCTAAAAAGAACTTTCCCAAGAGGGCTAGATGCCGAAATTATACCCTTTAAAGTACTGGAAAGAACCTTCAATGAAGCAAAAAAACAATATGAACGGGAACATGTAACCCCCTATATTTATCAAAATTCAGATAAGTTTAAACTGGTTAATTTTGAAAATATTGAGAATTATTCTGATTATAGAATAACTTTAGATACGGAAGAAGACCTAATGGTAATAACCAAGATATATGAAAATTTACATCATGGCGGAAAGATAGTATGTCTTGATGAAATTATTAACTTTATGGAAAAACATCCAGATATAAAAGAGATCAATGAATCTGTTAGACAAAAAGAATTAGGAGTATAAATATGAAGCCAGACTCAAAATACAAGTTAAGAGATGCTAGAAGAGAAGATGGTGACTTACTTTTTAACTGGGCAAATGATTACGAAGTAAGGCTAAATTCTTTTAACTCAAATCCTATTAAATATGAAGAACATATTAGATGGTTCGATAATAAATTAAAATCATCTAATTCAAGCATGTATGTTTTTGAAGTGGATGAAATAGCAGTAGGTATGATTAGATTAGATTTAGTAGATGGGCAATCACATCTAATCAATTATAGTATTTGCAAAGGACATCGTGGAAAAGGTTATGCTACTGAATTATTGAGGCTAATTAAAGAACTCAATAAAGCAAGCCTCCTGATAGGGAAAGTAAAATCTACTAATATTGGTTCCATAAAAGCCTTTATAAAAGCTGGGTATGAAATGGAAGGAGATAGTCAAACAAAGGTATTTTATTCTTCTAAATAAAAATGAATTTGAAGGGAAGAAAAAGGACTATGTTTAAACAAGAAGTCTATATTATAGCAGAATTATCTGCTAATCATGGACATGATATTGAAATAGCTACTAAGACAATTAAATCAGCTAAAGAAGCGGGTGCTGATGCTATTAAGATACAGACCTATACAGCAGATACAATCACAATTGATTGCGATAATGAATATTTTCAAATAAAGCAAGGTACTGTTTGGGATGGGATGAATTTATATAAATTATATCAACAGGCTTATACCCCATGGGCTTGGCATAAAGAACTTTTTGATTATGCAAAAGAAATTGGGATAACAATTTTCTCTTCACCTTTTGATAAAACAGCAGTAGATCTACTTGAAGGTTTAGGTACACCGGCATATAAAGTGGCTTCTTTTGAGATTACAGATATTCCACTTATTAAATACATGGCTGAAAAGGGTAAGCCGATGATTATATCTACAGGAATAGCAACTATTGGTGAAATACAAGAAGCTATAGAAACCTGTAGAAAAGTAGGTAATGAAGATATAACCATTTTGAGGTGTACAAGCTCATATCCAGCACCCTATGAGGAGATGAACCTTCTGACAATACCTAATATGAAAGAAACTTTTGGAGTTAATGTTGGACTTTCAGATCATTCAATGGGAAGTACAGTAGCACTCGGTGCAGTTGCACTAGGAGCTAAGGTAATTGAAAAACATGTTATACTTGATAGATCTATAGGTGGACCAGATGCATCTTTTTCTATGGAAATGAATGAGTTTAAACAAATGGTTCAAGAAATTAGAAAACTAGAAAAAGCATTAGGTAGGGTAAATTATGAGTTAAGTGAAAAAAGTATTAATAGTAGAACCTTTTCAAGATCATTATTCTTTGTTGAAGACATTAAAAAAGGTCAGAAAATAACAGAAAAAAATATGCGTTCCATAAGACCAGGTTATGGTTTACATCCAAGATACTACGAAGAAATTTTAGACAAAGTAGCTTCAAAAGATATAGAGAAGGGGACTCCAGTTAAATGGGATCTAATAGAATAAAACAAATAGTTTTTAGAACCATGGGAGGGGGCAATATAGGTTATGGACATTACTATAGATGTATTTCCCTCGCCCATGCACTTAATCGTACAGGAAATGTTAAGATTGATTTTATAATAAACAAAGAACTAGAAAGAAGTGTAGTGTATTTAAGTTTTGATTATATAATATGTAATGATTTTGAGGAAGACATACCATTAATAGAAGACATGCGGCCAGATACAGTTGTGTTTGACTCATATTTGGCTAGTAACAGTTACTTAGAGAGGCTATCAGAATTAGCAAAATTAGCAATATTTGATGACAACAATGATATTTATGATTCAACCATACCGGATATTATCATTAACGGAAATATCCATGCAAATGATTTGGAATATAAAAAGAGAGTAGATGGGATATATTTACTAGGCACTGATTACTTAGTAATGAAGCAAGAATACTGGAACTCACTAGTGAAGTCCAATAATCATTGTGGTGAATCCCCTTTTTCTGTAACTAACGATCAGCTTAATATATTGATTACCACAGGTGGAAGTGATCAGTATGGTATTTCTCTAAAAATGATTGAAAGTTTATTAAAAATTAGTTATGAGAAAAAGGTTATTGTAGGCCCAAGCTATGAAGATAATTTAATCACTAAGCTAAAAAACATTGAAAAAGAAAATTCAGCTGTCAAACTAATACATAAGCCAGACAGCTTAAAAAAATATATAAAAAACTCTGATGTTGTTATAACAGCTGGAGGTAGTACCGTTTATGAAGTATTATCACAGAATAAGTTCCCCATCATTTTTAGTTTGGCAGACAATCAGGATATGATTTGTTCAAAATTAAAAGATAAGGGAATTTCCTATATAGGAAAATATCCTGATATAAAATATACAAGTTTGTTAGATGAAGTTGAAAAAGCTTATGACATGAAAAATAATAACAAGTCAAAAAAATTTAGTTTTGATATAACCATTGATGGTAATGGTGCATTAAGAATAGCTGATAGGATATTGAAATTGTTGTAATCCGAATAGAAAGAGGTTATTAATATGGTTAAAAAGTTTATACCCTATGGAAAACAATACATAGATGATGAAGACATACAGGCAGTTATTGATGTACTAAGGTCCGATTATCTTACTACTGGCCCTAAAATAGAGGAATTTGAACAAAAGTTTGCAGACTATGTAGGAGCAAGATATGCAGTAGCTATATCCAATGGAACCGCAGCTTTACATGCAGCTTGTTATGCTGCTGAGATAGGTGAAGGGGATGAAGTAATTACAACCCCTATTACCTTTGCGGCTTCAGCTAATGCAGTATTATACTGTGGAGGGAAGCCTGTATTTGCAGATATTGATGAAAAAACCTATAACATAGACCCTATAGATATTAGAAAAAAGATTACATCTAAAACAAAGGCAATCATACCAGTACATTATACAGGACAACCTTGTGATATGAATGAAATTCATAAAATTGCAAAGGAATATAATCTTATAGTAATAGAAGATGCAGCCCATGCATTAGGGGCGCAATATAAAGGCAAGAAAATAGGAAGTCTATCGCATATGACAACCTTTAGTTTTCACCCAGTAAAGCATATCACAACAGGTGAAGGTGGCATGATTACCACAAATGATGAAGATTTATACAGAAAATTAACCTTGTTTAGAACCCATGGTATTACAAGAAATGTTGACATGCTTCATAATAAAGATGAAGGTCCGTGGTATTATGAACAATTGGAACTAGGATATAACTATCGTATGACAGATTTCCAATGCGTTCTCGGAATAAGCCAGTTAAAGAAATTGGAGGGCTTTGTTTTTAGAAGAAAGGAAATTGTTGAAAAATATAATGAGGCATTTAGTAACTGGGAAGGAATAATTCTTCCTTATCAGGAAGAAGGATTACATTCTAGTTGGCACTTATATGTTATTCAAGTAGATAGCTATGTATTGAATGTAGACAGAAAAGAGATGTTTAATGCTTTAAGAGCAGCTAGGCTTGGAGTGAATGTACACTACATACCTGTGTATTATTTCCCTTATTATAAAAAACTCGGATATGAAAAAGGATTGTGTCCAAAAGCCGAGGCATTATACGAAAGAATTATAACATTACCTTTATTTCCGAGTATGAGTGATGATGATGTAGAATATGTGATAGATACTGTTACGAAATTGATTCATAAATAATATAAAAAGCTTTAAGGAAAATGTTTAGCCATCGGCCAACAACGCAGCATAAACACCCGGGATAGAGTGGCGAAAATTATATTGGAGAGAAGATACTTCTTTTGGTGGAAACAATTCATCCTTAGAGCTTAATTAAATGAAGTTAAGGAAGAAAAAACCTAGTTACCTACAGTCCTATGAAAAACTATAAAAAGTAGAAGTCTACTAGGGATACTCTATAAAAATCCCTATTGGTAAAAACCTAAGAAATACTACCAAGTAGATTTCGAGGGGGAAACCCCTAGGATAATTGATAATAAATTAAAATATAGGAACTGATATAACAGCTTTATCAATGAGACTAAGTCGGATGAAAGTTACCAACAAGCAGTGTTTTAGTTACGGGATATCAATTGAGATTGATGGACAAACTGCAGACCTAACTCAAAATCCTAGAAACTAATACTTTAAATGGGTGGAATCAGTAAATCCACATAAAAGAACCAATCTAGACATAAAGCTATAAGGCTCTAATTAAGAGTCTTTTGCTCGTATTATATCAATACATTTTCTCAAACGTATAAGTAGAGTGTAGTGTGTTATTCTATAAGTAAAAGCAGGTCTTAGCTCACTGATGTTGTTACTAGATGAAAAAATTTTCCATAATAACTAGATAACTAAAAAACTTTTATTGAAACAATCTCGACTCTACTTTCCTATCACAACAAACCATACTATCAAAAACTCCCAAAGAAAACATGCTGAAGGATTATAGTTTAATCAGTTAATAGTACAGTCAAAAATCACCAAACGCATTCTTGAACAACTTTGCATTTCACGTAATCAATTATTTAAGCGTGATTATTATGCATTAGTTTTTTTATTTATTTCATATAATTTTATTTGCAAACCTCTAATTTTAAATGTTTAAGTACTCTTGAGTAGATAGGTATAAAAAAATGTTTTGAAAAATCTAAAAAATTGTATTATACTAATAAAGATTAGAATTTCATGAACATATGTATATCATATGTGAACATAACAAACTGAATTTATGAATAAGAATTATGTATTATAGTTTATGCTTTTCCTTCGGTGTAAGGAAATCATATATTTAAAAGTACAAAAATGAAAATTAAAAAAAGGGGAGATTTCAACATGAAAAAAGGGTTCTCATTTTTATTAATCCTTACATTAGTTTTATCACTGGTTTTAACAGGTTGTGGTAAACAAGGGGAGACAGCAGCGCCTAGTGACGATGTTATTAAAATTGGTATATTTGAGCCAATGACTGGTCAAAATGCAGCAGGTGGGGCTTTAGAGGTAGAGGGTATTAAATTAGCTAATGAGCTATACCCGGAAGTTTTAGGTAAAAAAGTAGAATTAGTAACTGCAGATAATAAGTCTGATGCAGTAGAGGCAGCAAGTGCTGCAGCTAGATTAATCGATAAAGAAAAAGTAGTAGCTATTATCGGAAGCTGGGGAAGTAGTTTATCTATGGCAGCTGGAGATAAGGTAAGAGATGCTAAAGTGCCAGCGGTTGCAGCATCAGCTACAAACCCATTAGTAACATTAGGAAATGATTTTTACTTTAGAGTATGTTTCATAGATCCATTCCAAGGAACAGTAATGGCAAACTATGCATATAACAATCTTGGAGCAAGAAAAGTAGCTATTATTAGAGAAGTGTCTAGCGACTACTCGGTAGGTCTTGCTAAATTCTTCCAAGATTCATTTGTAGAATTAACAGGTGATGAAAATGCTATTATCGAAGTTTCAGACTACAATGTTGGAGATAGTGACTTCTCATCACAATTATTAAATATTAGTACAAAAAATCCAGATGCAATTTTCGCTCCTGGTAACTTTACAGAATCAGCTTTAATTATTTCACAAGCAAGACAATTAGGAATTGAAACTCCATTTATTGGTGGAGATACTTGGGAGACTCCTGAGTTTTTGACAACTGGTGGAGAAGCATTAGAAGGTACAGTATTCTCTACATTCTTTACATCTGATGTTAATATAACTGAAGAATCGCAAATTTTCTTAGATGCTTATAGAGCAAAATACGATAAAGAGCCAGCAGCAGTTACTGCTTTAGGATATGATGCGTATTTAGTAGTTTTAGCAGCAATTGAAAGAGCAGGATCATTAGATACAGAAGCTATTAGAGATGAAATAGCAAAAACTACAGAGTTCCCAGGAGCAGCAGGAATGATTACTCTTGATGAAAATGGAGACGCAGTTAAAAATGCAGTAATAAAAGTAGTTAAAGATGGTGAGTTTGTATACTCAGATACAGTAGAACCTAAGTAATATCTAATTAAGAAGTTATTGGCTTTCTTCCGATACGGAAGGAAGCCATACTTATGATTAGGCATTGTTGGAATATTATTCAATTAAATTAAATTTTAGGTGGTGTACTTATGACGTTCGACTTGTTAATGCAGCATGTGACTAATGGTATATCTCTTGGAAGTCTATATGCACTTATTGCAATTGGATACACAATGGTATATGGTATATTAAGATTAATAAACTTTGCCCATGGTGAAATTTTTATTATGGCCTTATATTTCGCATTCTACGGTGTTACAGCTTTTGCATTACCATGGTATGTGTCCTTTATTATAGCAATAGTTTTAACCGCATGCCTAGGTATGTTAGTTGAAAGAGCAGCATATAAACCCTTGAGAAACTCTCCAAGAATTACTATAATGGTTTCTGCAATTGGAGCTTCATTCTTTATTCAAAACTTAGCGACAGTTTTATTTGGTGGAAGACCAAAGACGTTTCCTACAGTAGCTTTCTTTACTGATGTAATCAATATAGGTTCTGTATCTTTACAACAATTAACACTAGTTATTCCTACTGTAACAATAACGCTATTATTTGCTCTTTCATTCTTAGTTAACAAAACAAAAGTAGGTATGGCTATGAGAGCTGCATCTAAGGATTTTGAAACATCTAGACTTATGGGTATTGATGTTAATAGAGTTATAACTCTTACTTTTGGAATTGGTTCTGTATTAGCAGCGGTTGGTGCTATAATGTGGGGGATGAAATTCCCAACGATTGAACCAGCTAGAGGGGTTATGCCTGGATTGAAATGCTTTATAGCAGCTGTAGTAGGCGGGATAGGAAGTATTCCTGGGGCGGTTATTGGAGGATTTATTCTTGGGCTAGGAGAAATTCTAATTGTTGCATTCTTACCTCAATTAACTGGATATAGAGATGCTTTCGCATTTGTTTTACTAATCGTAATCTTATTATTTAGACCCACAGGTATTATGGGTGAAAAAATATCGGAGAAGGTGTAGACATGAAAAAGAAAAATTTAATTCTAACCTTAGTTTGTATATTTGCGGTAGTTGTTTT
>Ga0194137_10001291_pt1 | contig 15374 bp, 17 predicted proteins | sample TARM_MetaG_T3_14_FD_134025 | JGI IMG/M metagenome (GOLD analysis project Ga0194137, IMG submission 134025) | Freshwater microbial communities from Pennsylvania, USA, analyzing microbe dynamics in response to fracking - TARM_MetaG_T3_14 (version 2) | ecosystem: Environmental > Aquatic >... | reverse complement strand
CCATGCGGATCTCAACGGAGGCTTGAAATACAACCTGAAGGACCTGCGCAACGTGCTGGAGCGCTCCAGCACGTTGCGCAGGTCCTTCAGGTTGTATTTCAAGCCTCCGTTGAGATCCGCATGGCCCGGACGCGGACGGTGGACCCGGCGCTTGGCCTCGTCGCCGCCTTCGATCGGCTCGATGTTCATGACGGAAGTCCAATGCTTCCAGTCATTGTTCGCGACGACCAGCGCTACGGGGGCGCCGGTCGTGCGGCCATGACGTACGCCTCCGACGATATCGGCCGTATCCTTCTCGATCTGCATCCGCCTGCCGCGGCCGTAACCGAGCTGCCTGCGGTGGAGCTGGAAGTTCAGCTCCTCGAAATCAAGCTGGAGATTGCTCGGCAACCCTTCGATAATGGCCGTCAGCTGGGGGCCGTGTGTTTCTCCCGCTGTCAGGTAACGTAGACTCAAGACTAACTCCCCCTCATCATGGTAAGCGCCGGCTTCGCCGGGCTCGCTTTAATACGACAACGCTTTTAAGAATGCAAGTGCCATACTGCGACAAGACGGACTGGGCGCAGCCGGAAGGAATGACCTGTCCGGGCAGCGCTCAGCCCTTTGCAATTCTTCGCCGTTCGTCCAAGTTTCTTTGCCCATTATAGTATAGCCCATCCACTTTGACAAGAAAGAGCAGAGCGGTGCCCGCCTCTATGAAACGGACGCCTGCGCTTGGATTGAGGCCGGGGCACGCCGCCTGGACGCAAAAAAAACCGGCTCCCGGGGAGCCGGCGGAATCAAGCGTAGCTGCGGCGGTAGAAAAACGTATCCGCCGATTCGAGGCCGTAGTCGCCGGGAGAAAAGATCTGCTCCGTGCTGCCCACGAACAGAATGCCTCCCGGCCTCAAGGCTTCGGCAAACCGGCGGTACAGCCCCGACTTGGCCTCCTCGGTAAAATAGATCATCACATTGCGGCAGATGATCAGATCGTACGGACCTCCAAAAGCATCATCGAGCAGATTATGCTGCCGGAAGGAAATCTTCTCGCGGATATCCTTGCGAATCGCATAGCTGTCTCCCGAGCCTTCGAAATAGCTGTCCAGCATCTTCTTCGGCACATCCTTGACGGAACGGGCCGGATAAGTGCCTTGGGCGGCCTTGGCAAGCACGGTCCGGTCCAGATCCGTCGCATCGATCTGGCTGCGGGACAGCGCGCCGGCTTCGTTAAGAAGTACGGCCAGCGTGTACGGCTCTTCTCCGGTGGAGCATGCGGCGCTCCAGCAGCGAAGCCTCGGCGATTCGGCGAGCAGCTCGGGAAGGAACCGGCTCGCCAGCACATCCCAGCGGCTCGGGTTGCGCCAGAACTCGCTTACGTTGATGGTCATCCGGTCCAGGAATTCGTCCATCAAGGCGCCGCTGCCGGACAGTGCTTTCCAATAAGCCTCGAAAGTGGCGTAGCCATGCTTGTGGCGCAAAGTGGTCAGCCGTCTCCGCATTTGGGCTTCCTTGTACTGGGACAGGTCGATACGGGTCGATGAGCGGATCAGTCCGACAAAACGAAGGAAATCCTCATCCTCCGCCGTCGTCTGGTCAGATCCAGCGGGCAATGGTCCGGTCATAGTCGATAAGCTCCTCCGGGCTGAAGAACAGGCCGATTTCCCGCTTGGCGTTATCCGGGGAATCGGAACCGTGGATCAGGTTCAGGTTCGTATGTACGGCATAATCGGAGCGGATGGTGCCCGGCGCCGCCTCGGCAGCGTCCGTCTTGCCGATGAGGGCGCGGGTAAGGGCGATGACGTTGTCCCCTTCCCATACCATGGCGAAGACCGGTCCCGCGGTTATGAAAGCAAGCAGCGGCTCGTAAAAGGGCTTGCCCTTATGCTCGTAGTAATGCTGCTCGGCGAGTTCCTTGCTCACGCGCATGAATTTCGCTCCGGCCAGCTGCAGTCCCTTTTTCTCGAATCGGGCGACGATTTCGCCGATCAGGCCCCGCTGCACTCCGTCGGGCTTGACCATCAAGAACGTTCTTTCCATGCGAATTCCCTCCTGATTGCAGTCGTATGCCGGCCAATTGCCGTTAATAGCTGCGTTTGTTGATGAAGCGGGCAATGTCGGTCAAGTTCTTTTTCGCCGGCAAGTCCGGAAGTCCTTCCAGAGCCTGCAAAGCTTTTGCCATAAATCGCTCCGCCATCTGCTCCGCGATGCCTACGCCGACGCTCGAGCGCACGAGCTGGATGGCGCTTCGCGTATCCGAATGGCCTTCGTTCTCGCGGATGACGGCGATCTCGCGCAGCAGCGGCTCGCGCAGCCCAACCTCCTGCAGAGCCAGCAGCACCGGAAGCGTCATGTTGCCTTGACGGATATCCGAGCCGGGCGGCTTGCCGATCTGCTTCTCCGTGCCGAGCAGATCGAGAAGATCGTCCCGAATCTGGAACGTCATGCCGATGTTGTACCCGAACCGGTACAGCTGTCCGCTTGTCCGGCGGTCCGCGCCAGCGGCGACGGCGCCGAGCTGGCAGCTGATCGCGATGAGCAGAGCGGTCTTGCGGCGGATCCGCTTCAGATAGTTGCGGACCGTCTGCTCCGTGTTGAAGAAGTCGCGCACCTGCTCCATTTCACCAATGCACATCTCGACCATCGCCTTGGCCAGAATCTGATGCAGCTCCGGATTGGAGAACGAAGTGATCAGCTCCAGCGCCTTGGCGTAAATATAGTCCCCGGTGTACATGGCGATGCGGTTGTCCCACTTGGAGCCGACGGTCGGCTGGCCGCGGCGCGTCCTCGCATTGTCGATGACGTCGTCATGGACGAGGCTGGCGCTGTGAATCAGCTCGAGCGTGACGGCGACCCGCTGCAGCTCCTCCAGCCGGTAATCTCCGAACCGCCCGGCGAGCAGCACGAATACAGGACGGATCCGCTTGCCTCCAGCCTGGAGCAAGTGCAGAGAGGTTTCGCCGAGAAGGCTCGTGTCCTCCGCGACGGCCTGTTCCAACTGCCGCTCGATTCCATTTAGGTCGCCCTTCATTTTGGCGTACAAATCAAGAAGTTTCATGGATTCACCTGCCCGAGAATGATTGCGAGTTCCAAAATTCCAGCGCCACTTCCCGATCAATAAGCCCCATCGTGTGCGCGTGCTTGTAGTACAGCTCCAGTCCCGCCTGCAGCTCCGGACCGAAATCATAGCGCAGCCCCTCGAAATAAGCGGTCCAGTAGGCCGACGTGCCGCCGACGGATGCCATCGCCCGCTCCACGAGAGGCGTCAGATCCCGCAGGCTGCGCCGCCTGCTCTCCAGCATGTCGCGGTGCAGCTTGGCCAGACTGTCCGGGTGTTTGTCCACTGCGCCTCGGTCCGCCGCAACGACGGCGTAGGTCATGCCGAGTCCGGTCCAGCGATGCCATTCCTCGCCGAGATCCATCACTTCGAGCCCGTGGCCGAGCCACGACGCCTTGATCGCGCTGTCCCCGATCAGCAGGGCGGCGTCATGCTCAGCCAGCATGGCATGCAGGTCCGGTTCCATGATCGAATACTCCGGATTGCCGTCGTAACGCAAGGTCAAAATCATTTTGAGCAGATTGATGGAAGTCGCGGATGTGCGGGTCAAGGCGATCCGGCCGCGGAGCACTTCCTTCAGAGGTTTTTTCATGAACAGCAGGATCGATTGGACCGGTCCCACCGTGCCGACGGACAAGTCCGGCAGCAGCAGGTAGCGCTGCGGATCCATTCCGTAGATGATGGACGATACGGCAGACGCCTCGAGCTCTCCGGCCTGCAGCATCCGGTTCAGATCGGACGGCACCTTCTTGACGATCGTGTACGCTTCGTCGGCATCCGGTACGTAATGAAACATCGGCCATGCATTGGTGTAATCGATTCTCCCGACGTTAATCGGTCCGCTGTGAGCCATTGTCATCATCTCCCCATCTCCGGAACAAGTCGTGTTCCAGTCCCATCACGTCCATCAGCTTGCCGACCAGAAAGTCGACCAGGTCCTCCATCGTCCGGGGACCGTAATAGAAAGCCGGCATGGCCGGCACGATGGACACTCCCATGCGGGAAAGCTTCAGCATATTCTCCAAATGAACGGCATGCATAGGGGTTTCCCTCGGCATGAGGATGAGCTTGCGACCTTCCTTCATCATCACATCCGCTGCGCGGGTCATGAGATTGTCGGAAGAGCCGTGCGCGACAGCGGACAGCGTTCCCATCGAGCAGGGCACGATCGCCATGCCTTGCACCCGGTATGAGCCGCTGGCGATATTGGCCCCGATGTCGCCATTGGGATAGAGCCGGAGCCGGCCTTCGGACAGCGCATCGCCGAACGCCAGCTCAAGGGCTTCCGTCCGCTTGGAGGCGTTCCAGCCCAGCTCTTCCTTCAGAACCCGCCAGCCCGAATCCGTGACGACCAGCTGCACCTGCACGCGCGCGCGGAGCAGCTCCTCCACAAGACGGACTCCATAGACAGCCCCGCTCGCTCCCGTTATGCCGACGACCCAGCGCATAGGAGCTGCAGCATGCTTTCCTCCGGTATCTAGCTCCATGCCCGAATCACCGCCAGATCAAGAATGGTGAAGGCCAGCATCGTTATGGCCAGCGCACCGTTCATCGTGAAGAACGCCGTCTGCAGGCGGCTCATGTCCGTCGGCTTCAGAATGAGATGCTCATAGAAAAGGATGCCTAGGGAAATGACGGCGCCGGCCAGGTACAGCCAGCTGAGATCCGTAATGACGAACAGCAGCAGGAAGCAGGCTGCCGTAATGACGTGGAACAGCTTCGCGATCGTCAGCGAGCGGTTGATCCCGAACCGCGCGGGAATGGAGTAGACCTTTTCCTTCCGGTCGAAATCAATGTCCTGAAGCGCATAGATCGTATCGAAGCCGGCCAGCCAGAACACGATCGCGACGTAGAGCACCCAGGCTCCGGGATGGAAGGAGCCGGTGACGGCTACCCAGCCGCCGAGCGGCGCCAGTCCGATCGTAAGCCCCAGAATGACGTGGCAGAGCCAGGTGAACCGCTTGGCGTACGAATAAATGACAAGGAAAAAGATGGCGATCGGCATCAGCTTCAGGCAGATCGGATTCAGCTGCGAGGCCGCGATGAAAAAGAGGACGAAGGAAAGGATGACGAAGAGCACAACCTCTCCTGTCTTCAGCAGACCGGCAGGAAGTGCCCTCTTTTCCGTTCTCGGATTTCGCAGGTCGATCGCCTTGTCGATGAGGCGGTTCAGCCCCATCGCGGTGCTGCGCGCTCCGATCATCGCCAGCGTGACCCAGCCCGCCTCCGCCCAGGAGGGCAGATGCCCTTCCATGGTGACGGAGCCGAGCAGCATGCCCATATAAGCGAATGGAAGCGCGAAAATCGTATGTTCAACCTTGATCATTTCTAGAAAAATGCGGAGTTTGCGAATCATTTTCCTTCCGTCCCCTTCGTTCCGATATGCAGCGCTGCAATGCCCCCGGTGAGCGCATCCGCGCTCACCGACTCCAGCCCTGTCTTGCGGAACAACTCCGTCAATCCATGCCTGTCTGGAAACTGCTTGAGAGAATCCGGGAGCCACTTGTACTGCTCGTACGACTTGGCGAACAGCTTGCCAAGCTGCGGCAGCAATTGCTGAAAATAGAAATAATAAATGCCCTTGAACGGCTGCCAGGTAGGTTTCGACAGCTCCAGGCAGACCACTTTGCCGCCCGGCTTCACCACCCGCTTCATCTCCCGCAGCACCTGCTCGAAGTCCGGAACGTTGCGCAGGCCGAAGCCGATCGTCGCGAAATCGAAGGAATCGTCGGGAAACGGCAGCTCCATCGCATTGCCGCGGATCAGCTCGATCTGGTGTCCCCGCCCAGCCTCGACAACCTTGCGCTTGCCGACATCGAGCATTGCCTGGCTGAAATCCAGCCCGACGACACGGCCGGTCGCGCTCGCCTCGGCAATCGAAAGCGTCCAGTCGCAAGTGCCGCAGCAGAGGTCGATCGCGGTCTGGCCGGATTTCATATTCATTTTGCGCATGGTGAATTTCCGCCAGGCCTTATGCCGGCGGAAGCTCAGCACATCGTTCATCAGATCGTACTTGGGAGCGATCTTCTCGAAGACGCCGTGAACGTGTTTGGCTTTTTCATTCTGTTCCATTCTCGTTGTCACCTCATCTCGCCGGTCATTGGGGAAGTCGGTACGGCAGCCGCCATCAGCCGGTCGCCGATCAGCAGCACTTCTTGCGCCAGGCGATCCGATTCGATGCGCCCAGCCAGCGTCCTGAACTTGTCGGCGCAAGCGGCAAGCTTGTCCGCCAGCAGCGTCTGGATCCGATAGCGCTCGATGAGGTCCCTGGCTGCGGCGGAATCCGGAGCGGACGGCTGCAGAAGCAGCTCCCGGTCCTCCGCGGCACCAGCCTCGAGCACATGCCAGTAGCCCCAGCTTCCCGCGAGAGCATGCTCTTGAAGCGAACGAGACCATTCCTCCTGCAGGACTTCCATTCGCGTCAGCGTAAGCAGCAGCTCGTTCCAAAGGGGACGAATCTTTTCCTCCAGCAAAATCGTAAAGCTGTCAAAGAGGATGCTGCGGATGCCGGCGTGCCGATTCAAATATTCCTCCGCTGTCAGGGAATGGTCCTTGGCCTGCACGTACAGGCCGGTCTTGAGCCTGTTCGCCTCGCAGATCGAGCCGCTGAGGCGGCGGATCATATCGATCTGGCCCGCACCGGCCAGCAGCTGGTAGAAGCGGCTGCTGAAATAATCGCCGGCCAGCACGCGAAGCTGGCGCTCGCGCATATCCTTGATGCCGCGATCCCCGGCTTCGGTATCGACGCGGTCATGGGTGTCAAGCCCGAGCTGCACGAGAGAAACCGCAAGCGAATACAGCTCGCTTGCGGCAGCCGCAAACCTGTGCTGGCTGAGGAATCCGAACAGCAGGCGGATCCGGCTGTCGGGAAAATCCGGCAAGGCCGCGTGGCGCCTGATCATCTCATGGTCGATGTATTTGCTGGCAAGTTCAGGAATTCGGTATCGTGTCATCGGGTAAGCCTCCGAACATAACGGCCGATAGTTGACCGTTCAATAATCTAAACTATTATACCACAATCGAATTGTTTAAGCACAGGCATCGCCGTCAAGACGGATTCACTGCCTGCCGCCGGATTCGGCGGCCCATTCCGAATGGTAGGTAAGGCGAAGCCTCGACGCCCAAAGCTTGTTTTGGGACGGATTGATATCGCTCCAGTCCTTGAGCTGGTCCGCATTCATCCATGGATCCGCACGCCTCATATCCGCCGCTGCGAGCAGCGTGCCCCCGCTGTCCTCGACGCGCACCAGCAAGCGGCTGACATTGGCAGCCTGCACGAAGCTCAGGCCGGCCAGCTGGCGGATATCGTCGAGCCAGTCGCTTCCTCCCGGAGCCGCTCCTCGCCCGTCAAGATCGATCTTGAGCACTGACCCGGTCCATTCCACCCTTGTGATCCGCCTCTTCAGGCTCATCGCGCTGAGCCGGTCGACCAAGCTGCCTTGATCCAGCAGAGCGGGCTGCTGGACGCGGAACACGGCTTTTTCCTTATCCGCGGCAACCCCGCCGGGCGAAGGGAAGATGGACAGCAACAGAACGGCCCCCAAAGCTGCGCAGCCGGCCGCAGCCAGCCGAATCCCGATTCCCGCACGCATAAGCGCGCACCTCCTGCCCTATCGGCCTGAAGCGACTGACGCTCCAAGCGCTTATGAGATCAGTATACGGGCAGCGGGCGCAAATCATGTCCAAGCTTCGGCTGCAATCGGCCTCTCCGGGCCATCAATGCCTATTCCTGCCGGGTTTCATCGACGCTTAAGAGAATCCTCGTCTCCACATGGCAAAAAAAAACAGGCTCCCGCCTGTCCTTCATTCTCCGGCTTCGACCGTGCCGTACCGCGTCATGATCGTCGCGCGTCCGCGGATCTTGATCGCGGATGTATGATCCGTGAACTGGGCGATGAGGACTTCTCCCTTGTCCAGCTTCTCGGAGTGATGAAACTTCGTATCCGTTCCGCGAGTGAGACCGATGACGGTTACGCCTTGATCCTTCGCCTTGATGACAATGTAATCTCCTTCGAGAGCTTCCATGTCCATGCCTCCTTCACTGTTCATTTCAGAAGCTTCTATCAAAAACTGCTCTCCCGGATACTCCAGGAAAGCAGCTCGCGATACATATGTATGGTCGGAGTAACAGGATTTGAACCTGCGACCTCACCCACCCCAAGGGTGCGCGCTACCAGGCTGCGCCATACCCCGACAACATCGGTCTGCCTTGCGTCGGCTGCATTCGCGCTGCGGACATGCAATCCGCAAGAAGAAAAAGAATGAGTCCGGCTATCCTTCGCTTCGGCACAGGAACGATTATAGCATCCTCATGCAGGGGCTTGCAACCGTTCTTGGGATCGTTCAGGGACTCTCTCTTGAACTCCTGTCCGGCCTTGAATCCGTCTCTGATCCGGAAAAAAATAAAACGTCCGAACGGAAGCATTCGGACGGCTCCCTGCAAGGAGGGATTAGCTGGATACGAGGTCTTTCAAGGACTTGCCCGGCTTGAAGGCAGGCGTCTTGCTCGCAGGGATTTCGATTTCTTCCCCCGTCTGCGGATTGCGTCCTTTGCGTGCCTGGCGTTCGCGAACTTCAAAGTTGCCGAAGCCGACAAGCTGGACTTTGTCTCCTGCCTGAAGGGCGTCGGAGATGGCGTCGAACACCGCGTCAACCGCTTTCGTCGCGTCCTTTTTGGACAGCTCGGTCAGCTCGGATACTTTGGCAATCAGATCGGTCTTGTTCAATGATCTCACCTCCCAATGGTACTAACCCTATCACTTGTTTTGCCGTTTCCTGCAAAAATATACCTTTTGTAGCGGAACAAACTTATACTATACCAGCAACAAGAGGAATACAAGATTATTTTTGGCCGGACAAAGCCCTTGGATAGCGGCTTAAAAACCGGTTTCAAAGAAGCGGAATCAAGCCCTTTTGCGGTTCAGGTGAATGAATGTGATCGCCAGCGCGAGCACCAGCACGGCGCCCTTGATGAAGTCGTTGGAATAGTACGGAACGTTCATCATCGTCAGTCCGTTCAGCAGCACGCCGATCAGAACGGCCCCGAAAAAGGTGCCGACAATGTTAGGCCGTCCTTTGCCCAGCACCGAATAACCGACGAAGACGGCCGCTACCGCTTCCATGAGGATCGGAGCGCCGGCGCCGGACTGGCCGCTGCCGGTACGGGCTGCGAAGAGCAGGCCGCCGATGGCCGCGAACAACCCCGACAGCACATAAGCCGCGGTGCGGATGCGCTTCACCCTTACGCCGGATAGACGGGCCGCTTCCTCGTTGCCTCCGGTCATTTCCATCTGGCGTCCGATCCGCGTGTATTTGAAAAAGATGAAAACGGCGACGAAGGCGACGGCCATCAGCACGACCGGAACCGGGATGCCGAGCAGCTCGCCCTGCCCCAGCCACAGGAAGGACGAAGGAATCGTACCCGGAGCGGTCGAGCCGTCCGGCATGATCATGTTGCTGTAGATGGAATTGCCTTTGGTGAATATTTGCTGGATGCCCGAGACGATATACATCATTGCGAGCGTGGCGAGCAGATCCGGAATCCGCACCCTTACGATCAGGAGCGAATTGACCAGCCCTACCGCCGCTCCGAGCAGGAGCGAGCCGATGATGACGACTGCGAGCGGCATCTGATACCAGACCATGAGCGCTGTCGAAAAAGCGATGACGATCGATACGGTCGAGCCGACCGACAGGTCGAAGCCGTCCACGGACAGTGAGAACGTGACGCCGATCGCCACGAACGCCGTAATCGAAATCGCCCTCAAAATCGAGGCCAGGTTGTCGTACGTAAAGAAATGCTTGTCCCAAATGGAAAAGAAAATAATGACAATGCCGATGACCAAAAGCGATCCATATTTGAAAATGAAATCGGCCGATCTGGAATTCATGCTGTTCCTCCTCTTCCTCCGCTGGCTTCAATGAGCAGCTCCTCCAGAGAGGCTTGCCCTCTCGGGAACTCCTTCACGATCGCCCCGTCATACATGACCAGAATCCGGTCGGCGATGCCGACGGCTTCCTGGAATTCGCAAGTCAGGTACAGGATCGCCTTGCCCTGCGCGGCCAGATTGCCGATGACGCGGAAGATATCGCTTTTGGCGCCGATGTCCACTCCCTTGGTCGGCTCGTCGAACAGATATACCGACGCTTCCGTCGGAATCCATTTGCCGATGCTGACCTTCTGCTGGTTGCCTCCGCTTAGCGTGGCGATGATCTGCTGGAAGCCCGCCGTCTTGATTCCCAGGGAAGAGATCAGGCCCGAGGCCGACTCCTCCTCCTTGCGCCCAGCCAAAAACCCGAGCCGCGTCCAGCGCTTCAAGGAAGGGAGGCTGAGATTGCGCAGGACGGAATCCGACGCGACAATGCCCTGCCGCCTTCTCTCCTCGGGCACGAGGGCGATTCCCGCCGCTACGGCGTCGGCCGGCTGATTCAGCCTGAGAGGTCTTCCGCCGGCGCGGATCGTTCCGCCGTCGACGGAATCCGCGCCGAAGAGAGCTCGGGACAGCTCGGTCTTGCCTGCTCCGACAAGCCCTACGACCGCGACGATTTCGCCGCTCCGCACCTTCAGGCTGACATCCTTCACCCGGCTCCCGCTCCGCAGTCCGTTGACATCGAGAACGACTTCGCCGATGTCCGCCTCCAGCTTCGGATACTCTTCCTCGAATTTGCGTCCGAGCATCGCTTCCACTACGCCTTCGGGAGTAAGATCCCTCTTGTCTGCGGTAAGGACCCGCATGCCGTCGCGCATGACGGTGATGCGGTCGCTCACCCGGAACACCTCCGGCAGCCGGTGGGTGATGAAGATGATGCCGATTCCGCTTGCCTTGAGCCCTTCGATGACACGGAAGAGCCGCTCAGCCTCCTCCAGGCTGAGCGGCGCCGTAGGCTCGTCCAGAATGACGAATCGTGCGCGTTCCGTTAACAGGCGGGCAATGAGCACCAGCTGCTTCTCCGCAAGGGACAGCTCCCCGGCCGGCTTATGGAGCGGAAGCTCCACGCCGAGCCGCTGCAGCGCGGCACCGGCTTCTTCGGCCATCGCTTTCCAGTTCACCCATCGTCCCGCGCCGTTTGCCGCATGGCGGTCGAGGAGGATGTTCTCCGCCGTGCTGAGTGCCGGCACGATCGCCGTGTCCACTTCCTGGTAGACGCAGTGGATGCCCAGCGCCTTCGCCTCGGCCGGACCGCCGAGAACGACCGGTCCCCCGTCGATCTCCACGCTGCCCGAGTCGGCTCCGTACGCGCCGGAAAGTATTTTGATCAGGGTGCTTTTGCCTGCCCCGTTGGCGCCGAGAAGAGCATGGACCTCTCCTCCAGCCACCTCAAGGCCGGCGTCCTTCAATGCCGGAACTCCGGAAAAGGACTTGCATATCCCAGACATGCACAGCATGCTTGGCTGGCTCAAGCTTCATCCCTCCCGTTCATCGATCTGGTTGCAATCTTCCTTGCTTGTACCCTTTCTTGCTTGTCTGTTCTATGTTTGTTTGTTGCTTGCTTGTTCGTTGCTTGCTTATCCCTTAATTGCCCGTCTTGCCCATCCAATCGGCGATTCCCTGCTCGCTCTTGCCCCATCCCTCGACATACTCGCTCAGCTCGGTCGTGTTGATCTTCTTGTCCTTCGGCAATGCGTCGCGGGTGACGGCAACCGCATCAAGGACGACCTTGTCTTCGGTTTTGTCGCCATGCAGCTTCTGGTACAGGTACCGCGCCTGCACGCGGCCGATATCCTTCGGATCCACGGCAACCGAGGCGATCCACGGCGAGTTCGGATCCTGGATCATCTGGAGGTCCTCGTCGCTCATGTCGATGCCGTAGACTTTGATTTCATTGCGGCCCGCTTGCTGGATGGCGCGGACGGCTCCTTTGGCGAATTCATCCCACGATGCCCATACAGCGGCAATGTCCCCTTTGTTCGGATATTGCTTGAGGATGGCTTCCATCTGGTTCTGCGTATCCAGCGCCGGCTTGTCCGCCGTGCCGAAATGCGCGATCTCCTTGATATCCGGGTTCGCATCCATGAACTTCTTGTACGAAATCTGGCGTCTTTCCATCGGCGCAAAGCCTGCAACCCACACCTTGACGATGTTCCCTTTGCCGCCGATATCCGTTTTCAGCTTCTCCAGCGACTTTTCCGCCATATCCTGGTCGTTCTGCTGCAGCACGGTGACTCCCGGCACCGTAATGTCGGCATCGAACGCTACGACCGGAATTCCCTTGCCGACCGCTTTCTCTACGCCGGACTTCAGCGCTTCCGCCGTTCCGTGGTCGGTAAGGATGCCGTCTACGCCGCCGTTGACCGCAGCCTCAAGCTTGGAAGACATCTCGGCCAGATTGTTGCCCGAGGCCTGCACCTGCACCGTGCCTCCGAAGCTCTCGACCTGCTCCTTCACGCCGGCAACGTATTGGGCGGAAAACGCCCCTTCGTTGAACTGCATGATGAGCGCGATCTTTTTGCCCTTCAGCGAATCGTTGCCTTCGCCGAGCGTAGCGAGAATTCCGTTCGATTTGCCGGCTGCCGCGCTTCCGCCCGCTCCGTCCGCCTCGGAATTATTGCCTTTCTGCCCGCATGCGGCCGTACCCAATAAAGCTGCCGCTGCGAGAACGACCAGTGATTTTTTGCCCCAGTTCATCTCTGTATTTCCTCCCCCGTCATGTCAAGCTTCCTGAATGTGCTTGTTAAGCAACATCATAGCATTTTATCCAAGCATGTCAATCGGATTTAAGTGATTTGACGTCGAAATTGCTCGAATATTTTGGATAGGGATAATTATAGAACTTCACGAATAATATTCAAGCTTTTTTTGTTTAAAGCGCTGTCGCCCCAAAATATTCCAGAAAAATAGTCCAACCGCTCTCTTCCCGCGCACGCAAAAAACCGGAGGGCGATAAGCCCCCCGGCGTTCAACAACAATTCATTAGAGAATGATCGCGATAAGGCCTCCGGAGCCTTCGTTGATGATCCTTCCCAACGTTTCCTGCAGCTTGTAGCGGGCATTGTCGGGCATCATCGCAATCTTGCCCTGGATGCCTTCCCTCACGATGGAATGCAGCGAACGGCCGAACATGTCTGAATCCCATACCTTGATCGGATCGTTCTCGAAGTCCTGCATGAGGTATCTCACGAGCTCTTCGCTTTGCTTCTCCGTCCCGATGATCGGAGCGAACTCCGATTCCACGTCCACTCGAATCATATGGATGGAAGGCGCCGTCGCCTTCAGCCTGACCCCGAAGCGGGAGCCTTGGCGGATCAGCTCCGGCTCGTCAAGCTGCATCTCGGCAAGGGTCGGAGCCGCGATGCCGTAGCCGGTCGTCTTGACCATCTCCAGCGCTTCCGCGAAGCGGTCGTATTCCCGCTTGGCATGAGTGAAATCCTGCATGAGCTGCAGCAGATGGTCCTTGCCTCGGATTTCGACGCCGACCACTTCCATCAGAATCTGGTCGTACAGCTCATCCGGGGCGTACAGGTCGATCTCCGCTACGCCCTGCCCCATATTCATGTCGCTGAGGCCGGCTCTGGAGATGAAGTCGTATTCCATGAATTGGGCGACGACACGGTCCACATCGCGCAGCCTGCGGATGTCCTGGACCGTATCGCGGACCGAATTTTCAAAGTTGCTTCTCAGCCAATGGCTTTCGTTCAGCACCATGACCCAGCTGGGCAGGTTGACGTTGACCTCATGCACAGGGAACTCGTAGAGCACCTCGCGGAGGACGGAGGTCACTTCCTCCTCGCCCATGGTTGCCGCGCTCAGCGTCATGACCGGAATGTCGTATTTGGCTTGAAGCTCGCCGCGAAGCTGCAGGGCTTCATCGCTTTTCGGACGGGTGGAGTTGATGATGAGCACGAACGGCTTGCCGACTTCCTTCAGCTCGGCGATGACCCGTTCTTCGGATTCGACATACGAGCTGCGGGGAATTTCGGCAATCGTGCCGTCCGTCGTAACGACCACGCCGAGAGTGGAATGCTCCTGGATGACCTTGCGGGTTCCGATTTCCGCCGCTTCCTGGAACGGAATCGGCTCCTCGAACCAAGGCGTCGTGATCATCCGGGGGCCGTTCTCGTCCTCGTAGCCTTTGGCGCCATCCACAGCGTATCCGACGCAATCGACGAGGCGGACGTTGACTTCCAGGCCTTCGGCGACATGAATGCGGACAGCCTGGTTCGGAACGAACTTAGGCTCCGTCGTCATGATCGTCTTGCCTGCCGCGCTTTGCGGAAGCTCATCCACCGCACGGACGCGGTCCACCTCGCTCGTAATGTTGGGAAGTACGGTCGTTTCCATGAATCGCTTGATGAACGTCGACTTGCCTGTTCGGACCGCACCGACGACGCCGAGGTAGATGTCTCCGCCGGTACGCTCCGCGATGTCCTTGAAAATATCCACTTTTTCCACTTTCAGATCCCCTCCCAATCGAATATCCGGTTCGTCGCCTTCCACCGGTCAAGAGGGTAGGCAAGCGACGCAACTCGTACATGCTGTGGACTAGTAATAGCTTATTGTCCATCCTTCCGGATTATGACGGTTGCGTCCAACATTCTTGCATCCCGGTCCGGATATCCATAGCCCTTTCAAGATAGATTGATATGCCCCCGGTTAACAGAAAAGAACCTTCCGTCCCTCTCGCGCTTGGCGAAAAAGGGACAAGAAGGCTCTCGTCCTATATCTGTTATTCGGGCTGGGCCGCAGGTTCCCCATTGACAAGCTTGTACGGCGGCGATTTGACCGGCACGAAGTCGGTGTCCTCCGCCAGCAGCTGCCGCAGGTCAAGATCCGCTCCCACCTTGTCGAGGCCGCGCTTCTGAACGAAGCGCATCATGTCGCTTCCGTAATCGGCGTAAACCCGTCCCTTGTCGCTCAACATGAACGTCAAGGCGCCGCCGGAATACAGGCTGCGGACGGAAGGCTCCTTCTGGCCCAGCTTTTTGAAGTCGATCCTGCTGTAGCCTGGATAAGCTTCGCCGGCCGCCGGGATCGAGCCTCCATGGCTGCGGCCGTACTGGTCGACCCAGCCCTGCACGTCGTTCACCGCCTGGAAGATCGTCAGCGGCATCAGCTTCACGGTCGGGTCCTTCTCCTCGTTCTGGATCAGGAAGTAATAGCTGCCGCCCTTCTCGAACGACGCCGCCGGCAGATCCGACATGAAGTTCTCCCGCTGCAGCTTGGGAAAGTCGATGACGAACTTCTCGTAGACCGGCGTTTCCTGCGTGGCGTTCTTGATCGGCAGAAGACCTTTCTTCTGCTGATAAAGATCGACCACCGCCTGCACCCCGGCCCCGACGTCCCTCGATGGAGCCTGGCCCTCGGCCCTGCGCTCCCGCGCCTACCCGCAGCCGCACCAACTT
>Ga0194137_10001289_pt1 | contig 15380 bp, 15 predicted proteins | sample TARM_MetaG_T3_14_FD_134025 | JGI IMG/M metagenome (GOLD analysis project Ga0194137, IMG submission 134025) | Freshwater microbial communities from Pennsylvania, USA, analyzing microbe dynamics in response to fracking - TARM_MetaG_T3_14 (version 2) | ecosystem: Environmental > Aquatic >... | reverse complement strand
CGTCAAGCTGCTGGATGATCAGGGCCGCCCCACCCCCTTCTTTGGCGAAAATATTCACGACAACTGTCCCTACCTCCCCGATTTCGAGGCGGACAAGATGTGTGAAACCCTCAGCCAGAAGGATGGCTGCCGCATGAGCTTGGGCTGCAAGGGCCCCAATGCAATGGCAGACTGCTTCAAACGCAAGTGGAACAACGGCATCAACTGGTGCGTTCAGAACGCTGTTTGTATCGGTTGCGTAGAACCCGACTTCCCCGATGGACAGTCGCCGTTCTACGAGCCCATGTAAGCTGACCTTGACGTCTTTCATCGTTTGAAGGAGGAATAATATGTCTTCTTGTGCACGCAAGGGTGCAGCCGGCCACGGCAAGACCGCACACATCGCCATCGATCCGGTTACCCGAATCGAAGGTCACCTCAAGGCTGAAGTGACAGTTGAGGGTGGCAAGGTCGTGGATGCCAAGCTTTCCGGCGGCATGTACCGCGGTTTTGAAACCATTCTCCGTGGTCGCGATCCCCGCGACTCTTCTCAGATCGTTCAGCGTATCTGCGGCGTGTGCCCCACCGCTCACGCCACCGCTTCCGTTATGGCTCAGGATGCCGCCATGGGTACCAAGATTACCACCAACGGCCGCATCACCCGTAACCTGATCCTCGGCGCCAACTACCTGCAGTCTCATATTCTGCATTTCTACCACCTGGCCGCCCAGGACTTTGTTCAGGGTCCCGACAGCGCTCCCTTTGTACCGCGCTACAAGAACTCTGACCTGCTTACCGACCGCAACAAGGGCCTTGCCGCTGTTAACGCCGCTGCTGTTGACCAGTACGTTGAAGCCCTTGATGTCCGCCAGATCTGCCATGAAATGGTAGCCATGTTCGGCGGCAAAATGCCTCATGCTCAGGGCCTCGTTGCCGGTGGCGCTTCCGAAATTCCTACCAAGGATCGCCTGATCGAATACGCTGCGCGTTTCGACAAGGTTAAGGAATTCGTTGTCAACAAGTACCTGCCTGTCGTGTACACCGTCGGCTCCCAGTACAAGGACCTCTTCGCAGTCGGTCAGGGCCATCGCGCCTGCATCGCCTACGGCGTGTTCCCGCTGAACGACGAAATGACCAAGTTCATGATGAAGTCCGGCGTGTACTACGGCGGCAAGGACCATGCACTTGATCCTTCCAAGATTCACGAAGATGTTAAGTACTCGTGGTTCGACGACAGCACCACCGGTCTGCACTACACCAAGGGCCAGACCAAGCCTACCCCCCACAAGGAAGGCGCTTACTCCTTCGTTAAGGCTCCCCGTTACGACGGCGTTGCCTGCGAAGTGGGTCCGCTCGCCCGTATGTGGGTTGAGAATCCGCCCCTGTCCCCCATCGGACAGAAGGCTCTCAAGGAACACTTCGGCCTCAATGCCAAGAACTTCCGCGATCTGGGCGAAGACGCAGCCTTCTCCCTCATGGGCCGCCACGTGGCCCGCGCAGAAGAAACCTGGTACATGCTGAGCTTCATTGATCAGTGGCTCAAGGAAGTTAAGCCCGGTGAAGAAACCTATGTGAAGCCCGAAATTCCGGCTTCCGGCGAAGGCACCGGTTTCACCGAAGCGCCCCGCGGCTCTCTGCTGCACTTCCTGAAGATCGAAGACGGCAAAATCGACAACTACCAGGTTGTTTCCGCTACCCTGTGGAACTGCAACCCCCGCGATGACAAGGGTCAGCGCGGTCCTGTCGAAGAAGCCCTCATCGGTATTCCCGTTCCGGACATTGAAAACCCCGTGAACGTGGCGCGACTCATTCGCGCCTTTGACCCGTGACTGGGCTGTGCCGTGCACGTGATGCACGCTGAGTCCGGCAAGGTTTCCGTTGTTGAGTGCAAGTAACTCGGCATAGATTCCGCCAAGTCGAGAGGGCCGGTTTGCACCGGCCCTCTTTTTACTGGAACCACCTGCTAACAAGCGGTGCGTACCTTCTGCCAGCCGGAGGGAGCAATCCCTCCGGACTGGCCGGGACGTCCCTGATGCAACAGCCTGAGAGCCTTGCACTGCATTGTGCTCCCTGCGCATCAAGCGGCTTGCGGCAGACCGCTCCGTCAGGGTATTGTCCATTTTGTTCCGATATCTATTGCCAACCGACAGGATGCACCATGGGAAAATTACTCGTATTGGGAATCGGCAACAGCCTGCTTACCGACGACGGCGTCGGCGTTTTTGCCGCAGAGGCTCTGCAGAAAGAAACGTGGCCTGAAGAAGTGACCATCATAGAAGGCGGCACTTTCACGCAGGACATTTTCTACCTTTTTGAAGGATATGACAGGTTGCTCGTTCTGGATGTGATTCACGCCGGACACGAACCCGGCACTCTGTATCAACTGACCGAGGACGACCTTGTGTCTAATGAAAAACAGCGTGTTTCCATTCACGACATAGACATGCTCGATTCCCTGAAGATGTGTGAGCTCAAATGCGGCAGCAGACCCCGCATGGAGATCATCGGTATGCAGCCAAAAGACATCACAACTTGGAACATAGGTCTGTCTGATGCCTGTCAGGCACGGTTTGATGAATTTCTTGCGCTTTCAAGAAAGGAAATCGACCGCATAGTTCAGGAAATGCGTCAGGCATAGAAAACGGCAAAGCCCCGCTCAGAAGCGGGGCTTTGCTGTATCTGCATACGCAGCAAAGAAAAAATTCATCCTTTTTTTCTGCAACCTTTCTACAGGTTGGTCAGACACACAATCACTATCCCGTAAGTTGCATAAATATGTGCAAGGCACAAAGACTATGCAAGTGCGCAACATCCCCCTCCCTCTACCTGCGAAGCGTTACCTCTCAACACTCGGCCGCGCACACAGCCCATCCCCTTCTATACATCGTGTATTGCCTACCAAACTGGGAGAGTTTTCACATCTCGAATTGGTTATGCATTCAATTTCATCCAATACAAAATTGAAAATACCCCCTATTCCATTACATATCTCGATCAAATATCCCATCTTACATTGCGAAATTATATCGCTGCTTACTTTTTTTGTTATCCACCACTTTATCTTTCTGATATTTTTGGTGTATGGTTCCTCCGACTCTCGTTTTGCGTTGCTGTTAGAAACGGGAGACTTGCGCATACCTATCCTGGCAGAAGGTAACGCACCCTCCGGACTTTCCGTCCGGGCACAGCTCCGGTGTTAGGGATGCACCGGGGAATGCAGACCCTGTTTTATTCAAGGAGGTTCCTATGAAGTTTTCCGTGGGTCTCGGCAAAGAAGGCGTGGAAGAGCGTCTGGAACGTAACGGCGTATCCCGCCGTGACTTCCTGAAATTCTGCTCTGCCCTCGCTGTTGCCATGGGTATGGGACCGGCTTTCGGCAGTGAGATTGCCAGAGCCATGACCGCTCCCGGTCGCCCTTCCGTGGTGTATCTGCATAATGCCGAGTGCACAGGCTGTTCCGAATCGGTTCTGCGGGCATTCCAGCCCTTCATCGACGAACTCATTCTGGACACCATCTCTCTCGACTACCATGAAACCATCATGGCAGCAGCCGGCGAAGCTGCTGAAGAAGCCCTGCACCATGCAGTGAACAGCCCCAACGGCTTCATCGCCGTAACGGAAGGCGCTCTGCCCACCAAGGACAACGGCATTTACGGCAAGGTTGCCGGCCGTACCATGCTGGAAATCAACAGTGAGATCCTGCCCAAGGCAAAGGCCGTTATCAACTACGGCACCTGTGCCACCTTCGGCGGCGTGCAGGCAGCTGCTCCCAACCCGACCGATGCAAAGGGCGTGAACGATGCGCTGAAGCACCTGGGCGTGAACGGTATCAACATATCCGGTTGTCCGCCCAACCCTTACAACCTTGTAGGCACCATCGTATACTATCTGACCAAGCATGCCCTGCCGGAACTGGACAGCCTGAACCGGCCCACCATGTTCTTCGGACAGACCGTTCACGAAAACTGCCCCCGCCTCAAGCACTTCGAAGCCAGCGAGTTCGCTCCTTCCTTCGGTTCCGAAGAAGCCAAGAAGGGCTGGTGCCTCTACGAACTGGGCTGCAAGGGACCTGATACCTACAACAACTGTCCCAAGATCAAGTTCAACCAGACGAACTGGCCCGTTGAAGCGGGTCATCCCTGCATCGGTTGCTCCGAGCCCGATTTCTGGGATGCCATGAGTCCCTTCTACGAAAGCTAGGCACGTTACACATTGATCTTGAACGAACATCCCAAGGAGGATGACATATGAGCGGTTGTAGAGCGCAGAAGGCCCCTGCCGGTATTCCGGTAACTCCTCAGAGCAATTACTCCGGTAAAGTGGTCGTTGACCCCATTACCCGTATTGAGGGGCATCTCCGTATCGAAGTTGAAGTTGATAACGGCAAAATCTCCAATGTCTGGAGTTCTTCCCAGCTGTTCCGCGGCCTGGAAATCATTCTCAAGGGCCGTGATCCCCGTGATGCACAGCACTTCACCCAGCGTTCATGCGGTGTCTGTACCTATGTACATGCCCTCGCATCCACCCGCTGCGTGGATAACGCCATAGGCGTGCGCATTCCCAAGAATGCCACCCTTATCCGTAACATCGTACTTGGTTCCCAGTACATGCACGACCATCTCGTGCACTTCTATCACCTGCATGCCCTTGACTGGGTAGACGTAACCAACGCCCTGAAGGCCGATCCGGTCAAGGCTGCCAAGATTGCCAACACCATCTCCGGTCGTCCTACCAAGGCTGAAGATCTGAAGGCTGTTCAGACCAAGCTGAAGACCTTTGTGGAAAGCGGCCAGCTCGGCCCGTTCACCAATGCCTACTTCCTCGGCGGACATCCTTCCTACTATCTTGAACCGGAAGTGGACCTTATTGCCACCGCCCACTACCTCGAAGCCCTGCGGCTTCAGGTTAAGGCTGCCCGCATGATGGCCAGCTTCGGCGGCAAGAACCCCCACACCCAGTTCACGGTTGCCGGTGGCGTTACCTGCTACGATGCTCTTACTCCCAAGCGCATCAAGGAATTCCGCGACCTGTGGAAGGAAACCAACGAATTCATCAATCAGGTGTACATTCCCGACCTGTTGGCCGTTGCCGCCAACTACAAGGACTGGACCCAGTATGGTGGCACCTCGAACTTCATCACCTTTGGTGAGTTCCCCACCGATGAATACGATCTCAACAGCCGCTTCCTGCCGCCCGGCGTTATCATGCAGCGCGACCTTGCCAACATGCAGGGCTTCAATCCCGATAAGATTGAAGAGCACGTCAAGTACAGCTGGTACGAAGGCGACAAGGCTCACCACCCCTATGAAGGTGTTACCGAGCCCCGCTACACCGACATGCATGGCGAAGGCCGCTACTCCTGGATGAAGGCCCCGCGCTACATGGAAGAAGCCATGGAAACCGGTCCCCTTGCTCAGGTGCTTGCCGCCTACGCAAAGGGTCATCCGAAGATCAAGCCTCTGGTGGACATGGTCCTCGCCAAGCTCGGCGTGGGCGCAGAAGCCCTGTTCTCCACTCTGGGCCGCACCGCTGCCCGCGGTATTGAAACCGTTGTCATCGCAGAAGAAACCGGCCGCATGCTGGATGAACTGGAAGCCAACGTGGCCGCAGGCGACGACAAGATCTACGAAGAAATCGAAATGCCCCGCGATGCGGAAGGCGTCGGCTTTGTTACCGCTCCCCGTGGCGCACTGTCCCACTGGATCAAGATTCGCGATCACAAGATCGAGAACTTCCAGCTGGTCGTGCCCTCCACCTGGAGCCTCGGACCGCGCTGTGCCAAGGACAAGATGTCTCCTGTTGAAGAAGCACTTGTCGGCACGCCCGTGGCCGATCCCAAGCGTCCTGTCGAAATTCTGCGCACGGTTCACGCCTTCGACCCCTGCATCGCCTGCGGCGTGCATGTGATCGACAGCCAGACCAACGAAGTGCACAAGTTCAAGATCCTGTAATTTTTGCAGGAAAATCCAAAAAACTCGGGAACCCGGCCTTGCGCCGGGTTCCCTTTTTCAGATAAGGTGCGGTATGAGCGAAGCTAAAAAAATTCTGGTACTTGGCGTGGGCAACATTCTCTACACAGACGAAGGGCTGGGCGTTAAGGCCGTCAAGTGTCTGGAAGAGATGTACGACTTCTCGGATAACGTTTCTCTCATGGATGGCGGTACGCTGGGCATGAAACTCATGGATTCCATGATGGACAGCGACTATCTGATCGTAGTAGATGCCGTTCTGGGGGGCAGTGACCCGGCTTCCGTATATCGCCTGACGGGTGAAGATCTGCGCAAGAGCCTCGGATTTAACGATTCCATGCACCAGACCGACCTTGTTGACACGCTCATCTATTGTGAGCTTGCAGGCAGCAGGCCGGAAACTGTGGTCATAGGCATGGAACCGGTGGATTATCATACCATGGGGCTGGAAGTTTCTCCCGCTGTTGAAGAGCGCATTCCCGCCATGTGCAGATTCGTTCTTGACGAAATAGCTGCCGCTGGCGGAAGTTACACCCCCAAGGCGTCGTGACGGACGCCCCCATTTTCACATACGAACGCTCCGGAGGTTGCCATGTGTCTTGCCATTCCTGCTGAGGTTGTCGAACTGAACAACAATGACATGGCCCGCTGTCGCGTCGGCAAAAGCGATACCTACGTCGACGTCTCCACAATGCTGCTTGAATCTCCCGCCGAACTCGGCGATTACCTTATTGTTCACGCCGGATTCGCCCTGCGTAAACTCGATTTTCAGGAAGCTCAGGAAACCCTGAGACTGCTGCGGCAAATGGCTAATATCAACGAAGAAACTCCCGGGGCCTTCTAACCCCTTCAAACAGTTTTCCTGTCAGGTGTTGTCGTGAAACGTCTGAAGACCATCGTTGCCCTCGGAGATTCCCTGACCGAGGGCTTCGGCATTCCGGCAGAGGCATCCTTCCCCTCAGTGCTGCAGTCGCTGCTCCGCAGCCGGGGACATAATGTTTCCATCATCAATCAAGGCCTTTCCGGCGACACGGCATGGGGAGGCAAGAAGCGCCTCGACCGCTACCTTGCCAACAAGCCGCGCCCTGATGCCGTAATCGTTGAACTTGGCGCCAACGACGCCATTCAGTTCACCGACCCGTGGGATGTGGAAGCAACGCTGGACAGTATTCTGCAACGGCTGACCGAGCTGGAAATACCTTTTCTGCTCACCGGCATGAAAATGCTGCTGCCTGCAGACGCCGACTATACCGAGGCGTTCGAGAGTATTTATCCCAAACTCGCCGAGCGCTACGACCCCGTATTCTATCCTTTCTTCCTTGAAGGCGCGTTCGGCGACCCTGCCCTTACTCTGGAAGACGGCATTCACCCCAACATCAGGGGAACAGCCCGCATCGCAGAGAGCGTGCTTCCCTTTGCGGAAGAGCTGCTGGCCAGGATTCCCTGAGCACGGGGGACCGAGCATGTCATCTCCTTTCCGCCTTTTCGTTTACGGCACCCTCAAGCAGGGCGGAGAGTACCATGATCGCTTCTGCAGCGACGCTGTTGCCGTTATCCCCTGCCTTGTGCAGGGGAGGATCTTCGAGCGTCCGGAAGGATATCCCACGCTCTTTGTTCCTCCCGGAATCATACTGGCCCATGGCACTGCCAACCGCGAGGCCGATGCTGCACGATGCAACGATCCCGTGCCCCCGCATCTTTCGCCGCAGTCATACCTTGAAGCCTGCCCGCCATGGGGACACGTGTTCGGGCAGCTCATGCTCTTCCGCAAAGCCCTCCCCCATATGGAGAGGCTCGACGCGCTGGAAGACTTTTTTCCGGGCAAACCCAGCATGTATGAACGGGTGCTGGTTCCGGTCTGGAGCCAAGGTCAACTGCTTGCAAGCTGGACATATGTTTCGCCCCATTCTCACAGGTTTGAAAGTGATTGCCGGACCTGAGCACTTTCGCCTTTTCACACCGTTTTACAGCGCATGAACCTGCATCACCTGCCAGCCGCCATTCTGCGACAGCCAGCCTTGACTTTAAGAATGTATTGCAGCATTCTTCCGCACTTGCATCTTTAACGACACCAAACAGGAAAGAGACTTCAATGAGCGACTACAAGAAGACGCTGCATCTGCCCCAGACCAAATTTCCCATGAAGGCCAACCTTACCCAGAAAGAGCCGGAAATGCTCAAGTTCTGGGAAGACACTCAGGCCTACGACGCAATGATTGCAGCAAGTGGCACCAATGGCGAATATGTTCTGCATGACGGCCCTCCCTATGCCAACGGCAATATTCACCTCGGTCACGCTCTGAACAAGATTCTCAAGGACATCATCGTCAAGTCGAAGAACATGCAGGGCCTCAAGGCCGAGTACATTCCCGGCTGGGACTGTCATGGCCTGCCCATTGAACTGAAGGTGGAAAAGCAGCTCGGCGAAAAGAAGAAGACCATTCCCGAGCACGTGTTCCGCAAGCTCTGCCGCGAATACGCCGCCAAGTTCGTCGACATCCAGCGCAAGGAATTCAAACGCCTCGGCGTTATGGGCATATGGGATGAACCTTACCTGACCATGCGTCCTTCTTATGAAGCTGCCACCGCACGGGAGCTGGGCAACTTCATGAAGGGCGGCTATGTGGCGCGCAGCAAGAAGCCCATTTACTGGTGCTGCTCCTGCCAGACCGCCCTTGCCGAAGCGGAAGTAGAGTATGCGGATCACTCCTCCCCCTCCATCCACGTGCGTTTTCCGCTCAACGATGCAAAACTGAAAAACATTTTCCCCGCTGCTGATCCGGCCAAGGCATACGCCGTCATCTGGACGACCACTCCCTGGACCATTCCGGACAACATGGGTATCGCCCTGCACCCCGAGCTGGAGTACTCCCTGCTCGAGAAGGACGGCGAATTCTACCTGCTGGCCTCCGGTCTGGTGGAAGCATGCACCAAGGCCTTTGGCTGGGATTCCTGGAACGTTGCCGGAACCGCCATGGGTGCCGCCCTTGAAGGGCTGGTAGCCAGGCACCCCATCTATGACCGTGAATCGCCCCTGTGCCTCGGCGACCATGTAACGCTTGAAGCCGGTACCGGCTGCGTTCACACCGCCCCCGGCCATGGCCGCGAAGACTTTGAAGTAGGCCAGAAGTACGGACTGGAAACCTATTCGCCCATGAACAACGAAGGGCGTTTCCTTGATTCCGTGGAATTCTTCGCCGGTCTTACCGTGTTTGAAGCCAACCCCAAGGTCATCGAGAAGCTGCAGGAACTTGGCAACCTGATGGCGCTTGGCAAGATCAAGCACTCATACCCCCATTGCTGGCGCTGCAAGGAGCCGGTCATCTTCCGTGCAACCACCCAGTGGTTCATTACCATGGAAGCCAACGACCTGCGCAAGCGCGCCCTTGAAGCCATCCGCAACGATGTTGCATGGATTCCCGCATGGGGCGAAGAACGCATCCATCAGATGATCGAAAACCGTCCCGACTGGTGTATTTCGCGCCAGCGCATGTGGGGCGTGCCGATCATCGCCCTGCTTTGCGAAAGCTGTGACGAGGCATGGTATGACACCGACTGGGTCATGGACATTGTTTCGCGCTTTGAAAATCATCCCCTTGGCTGCGACTACTGGTTCTCCACCCCGCTGGAAGAGATCGTCCCGCAGGGACTCGCCTGTCCCAAGTGCGGTGGCAACCACTGGAAGCTCAGCAAGGATATTCTCGACGTATGGTTCGATTCCGGCACCAGCTTTGCCGCCGTTGTGGAACAGCGCAAGGAACTGCGCTACCCCGCCGACATGTACCTTGAAGGATCTGACCAGCATCGCGGCTGGTTCCACAGCTCGCTGCTCGCAAGCATTGGCACCCGCGGCTGCGCTCCCTACAAGGAAGTGCTCACCCACGGCTATGTGGTGGACGGCAACGGTCACAAAATGTCCAAGTCGCAGGGCAACGGCATTGAACCCATGGAAGTCATCAACAAGCATGGCGCCGAAGTGCTGCGCATGTGGGTTTCTTCAGTGGACTACCGCGAAGACGTGCGTATCTCCGACGAGATTCTCAACCGTCTCGTGGACGCCTACCGCCGCATCCGCAACACCTGCCGCTACATCCTCGGCAACATCGACGACCTGTCCGCCGAAGCGCTGGTGCCTGTGGAAGAAATGGAATCGCTGGACCGCTTTGCTCTCGACGTGGCTTCCCGCGCCCATGAACGCGTACAGGCAGCCTACAACGACTACGAGTTCCACAAGGTCTACCACACGCTGCACAACCTGTGTGTAACCGACCTTTCCGCATTCTATCTGGATATCCTGAAGGACCGTCTCTACTCTTCCGCCAAGGACAGCCGCGAACGCCGCAGCGCCCAGACCGCAATGCTCCACATCCTGCGTCTGCTCATCCGCGACATGGCTCCCGTGCTCAGCTTCACCGCAGAAGAGGTATTCCAGTTCCTGCCGGAAGACCTGAAGAATGATGCAAAGACTGTTTTCGCCGTCTCCGCTGACGATATTCCGCTGTACACCATGCCCGCCGAAGAACGCGCCGCATGGGAAAAGCTGCTGATCGTCCGCTCCGAGATCACCAAGGCCATCGAACCCGTGCGCAAGTCGGGCGAAATCGGCCACGGGCTTGATACGCACGTGACCCTGTTCCTGAACGATGAACTTGCCGCGACCCTGAACGGTCTCAAGACTGATATGCGCGCAAACTTCATCGTTTCCAAGCTGACCACCGCCCCCCTTGCCGATGCCCCCGAAAGCGCCTTTACCGCCGAAGAAGTGGAAGGCCTGCGTATCGGTGTAGCCAAGGCTCCGGGTGCCAAGTGCGAGCGCTGCTGGATTTACAGCGAGGAACTGGGAACCGATCCTGCGCATCCTGCCATCTGCCCCCGCTGCACCGGCGTGCTGCAGACCATGACCCTTGAAGACTAGATAAAACGGGCCCGCCGGACAAAACGGCGGGCCTTTTTCCCATTCACCATCACAGGGACGACACATTTTCGCCATGCGCTCCCGCTTTTACTACATATACGGCCTCGGCCTGCTGGTCGCGCTTCTGGACCAGTTCACCAAGTACTGGGTGGTCACCACCATCCCTCCCTTCATCTCTGTTACGGTCATTCCCGGTTTCTTTAACCTCGTCAATGTCCGCAACAGCGGTGCCGCTTTCGGCTTCCTCAACGATCCCGATACGGAATGGCAGGTCTGGATGTTTGCCGCAGCCGCGATCATCGCCATGGGCATCATCAACTACCTTGCCAAGACATCAGGCAAGTCCTGCTGTCTTTTCACGGGGCTGGGATTCGTGCTCGGCGGAGCTGTGGGCAACCTCATAGACCGGGTTCGCCTGCGGTCAGTCATCGACTTTCTCGACTTCCACGCCATGGGCTGGCACTGGCCTGCATTCAACGTTGCCGACATCGGCATATGCGTCGGCGCCGGACTCATCATGCTCTCCATGCTCAAACAGAAATAATCACCGGCCCTGCAGGATATTGTCATGAATGATCTGTTTCCCATTCTGGATATCTTCGGCAAAGGCGATACATCACCCCTGTTGATGATACTGGCCCTTGCGCTTCCCATTTTGCCTAATCTATGGTGTATTTGGCACGCCTATAGTCATGAATTTTCCACTCCCGCCGAAAAGTACGGATGGATGCTTGCGGGTGTCTTCATTCCCGTGCTCGGCGGTGTCATGTATCTTTTGTTTGGCTGGCGGCGGACCAGAGGTCTGTCCGACTGGGCAAAACCCCGTAACCGTAAGTAAGGATTCTGCCATGCGTTTTCTTAGCAACTCGCTTCTCACCCTCACCTGCATCGCCCTTCTGACCGGCTGCGTGAAACGTGAGGACATGGATGCCCTCGAACTCAAGGTATACGAACAGGACCAGCAGATTCAGCAACTCAACCAGAAGCTTGGCAGAACCACCAAGGAACTGGAAGCCACACGTCCCGAACAGGCGGACATGTGGTCGGACGTTCAGTCCATGCGTCCGCGCCTTGCCCGCATAGAATCTTCTCTGGAAGAAGTGCAGCATGGGTCCATGCAGGCTGAAGAAGACATTTCGGGCATGAAGAAGGAAGTATCCTATCTCAAGCAGATGGCATCCTACCTGGAAGCCAACCAGCGCGTCATGGCTTCGCAGATGGCCATTGAACTTCCTGAACCGCCCGCTGCGAACGCTCCTGCTGCTACCGGTGCCGCGCCTGCCGCAGGCAGCAGCGACAGCCCCATGTTCGGCCCCGCCGGTTCCCCTGCTCCCGGCACTGCTGCCGCAACTGCGCAGCCTGCACCTGTTCAGGCCGCTCCTGCGCAGCCCGCACCGACCGATCCTAACGTGATAGTGGCCAAGGACGGCACGGAACTGGTCATCAATCCCGGCAAGCCCGCAGCTGCCAAGACCGCTCCTGCAGCCGCTGCAGCAGCCCCGGCTGCCAAGGCGCAGGTTGAACCTGCTGTGACTGAAAAGCAGTTGTACGATGCCGCTTTCACCGCCTTCAAGGACCGTCGCTACAAGGATGCCCTGCGCATGTGGGAACAGTTTGAAAAGACCTACCCCAAGCACTCTCTCGTTCCCAATGCCATCTTCTGGCAGGGTGAAACCAATTACCAGCTGAAGGAATATGCGCCCGCCATTCTCGCCTACCAGAAGGTGATCGACAAATATTCCAAGAGCGACAAGTACCGCTCCGCCATGCTCAAGCAGGGCATTGCCTTCGGCAAGCTCGGCAAGAATCAGGCTGGCCGGGTCCGCCTTGAAGAACTGATAAAGAAGTTCCCCAAGACGCAGGAAGCTGAACGCGCCAAAAAAGCGCTTGCCGAAATGAAATAGCCGCACGACAAGGTGCGAGGACCGACATGACTGAAAAAGCCTATCGCAAGAACATTCATCTGATCTTTCCGCCGGATATTTCCGGCAACCCTCTGGTGTGCAATCTCACGCGCCTCTACGATCTTACCTTCAACATCCTGAAGGCACAGATCACCCCCCGCAAGGAAGGGTACATGACCCTTGAACTCATAGGGACGGAAGAGAATTACCACAAGGGCATTACCTATCTTAAGGAAAACCAGATCAAGGTTTCCGCCGTGGCGCAGCGCATTTCCCGCGACGAGGAATCGTGCATGCACTGCGGCATGTGCACGGCCATCTGTCCAACCAGTTCGCTGCATAACGACAGAGAGGCCCGTGTTGTCCTTTTTGACAAGGAACGCTGCACCGCCTGCGGTATGTGCGTACGCGTCTGTCCGGTCAATGCCATGAACGTGGAAGTGGAAAACGGTCCCTGGTAAGGGAACTCTCGGAGCGCTCAATGGAACAACGGGCTTTTTCTCGAATCAGGCTTTTCATGAGAGGACGCATGCGCGTGCTTGCCTCCGAAACGGAATCTCCCAAATTCACAGGATTTTCCCTTCCCGAGGCACCTGTAGACAGCAAGACCCTGGCCAACGCTCACATTCCCGATGCGCTAGTTTCCTTCCTTCTGGATATGGATGCCAAGCTCAATGCGGTGCTTGCGCACCTTAAGCAGGACAGGTTGCAGGAAGATTTCCCGCTCTGGACGGATATTCACGAACTCAGCGGGGCAGGCATCCGCTGCAGTGACACCGGCACTCTTAATGTCGGAGACCATGTTGAGATCATTCTTTTCCTCAGCGAATTCCCCCTGCGCGTTGCAGGTGCCATGGGGCGTGTGCTGCGAAAGGAGTCAGACGCGGACGGCGAAACTCAATGCGCCATAGAGTTCTACCGCATACACGAAGACGACCTTGAAAAAATTGTCCAGCATGTCTTTGTGGAAGAACGACGCAAGATCAGAACCATGCGACTTGAAGAAGACTGATGCAGCGCCCTGAGCACTGCCGAAAGGCCCCCGGCGCGGCATGCTCCTCGCCGATCTAGCGACAAGACAGAACTGAGAATGGGGAGAACGGAATGAAAACACAGGACCAGATAATCGATTCCGTAATGGAACGCGTATCCACACAGGTTGCAGATAGCATTAAAGATGTCATTTCCAAGACCGTGGAAGAAGCGCTTACGAGCAACCTCACCCGCGCTCTGCTGGAAAGTGAATTTTACCGCCGTCTCAGCGAAGACATGCGCGAAGGGTTGCAGAGCATCTACAAGGAAATTTCCACCGCCACCAAGAAGGATTCCAACGGCGCGGAAGTAACCACTCAGGCAGCAACCAACGAACTCTTCAGTGAAGCTTCCAAACAGCTGGATGAAGTGCGCGTCACCCTTGAAGAAGCCACCGGCAAGATCATGGATATTCTCGAACTGCAGATGGTGCTGCGCCAGAAGGCCAGCTCGCACCTTGAGGATCTTTCCAAGCGCCACAGCGATGATAAGGACGTGCAGGCTCTGATGAGCCTTGAAGACCGTCTCAACAACAACCTGACGGATATCATGACTCACCTGAGCTTTCAGGACCTCACGGGACAACGCATCAAGCGCATTATCAAGGCGCTGCAGCGTATCGAATCCACAGTTCTGGACCTCTATCTTTCCACGGGGCTTATCATTAAAGCCCGCGAAGAGAACCCGGAAGAAGATTTCGAAGCACTGGAAGCCAAGTCCAAGCAGAAAGTCTCCGAGCTCAAGGGTCCTACCCGCGATGCCTCGCAGAACGACGTGGACGACCTGCTTGCCCAGCTGGGCCTCGGCTAACCCGCCAAATCGTTTCATGCATCTCAAGGCCCCCGCATTGCGGGGGCTTTTTCATTTGTATGAAGAGGGGCAGATGCCGCACCCCGTGATCGAATATCACGTAGAGCAAAGCTTCATCATACCTGCACACGGTTGTACCCCGCAGCCCTCCAGTTGCAGGCAGTGCACAGCGCCTTTGGTCTGCAAAAATTGCGTGTGATCACAAAAGCAGACGCATCACCCATGTTTCTTTCTTGTTCAGGCCGCCCACGCAACCGCATTGAACTCTTTTTCTTCTTTACGCTTGTCTTTTACGCAAAAGGACTCATAGTTGTATATGGCGTTGCGATACGCAATGCGTGTTATATCTTTCAATACAAGGCAGGCCACCATGACCAATATACCTCTCGCCATAATCGGTTCCGGCCCGGCAGGGCTCTCGGCCGGTATCTATACCGCCCGTGCAGGCATTGACACACTGATCATCGGCAGCGATCCCAAAATTGCCGGAGATTACGACATAGACAACTATTTCGGCTTCGGCGAAACCATCTCCGGCCGCGAACTGATGCAACGCGGCAGAATGCAGGCGGAACGCTTCGGTGCCACCATCGTAGATGAACGGGTGCTCGGTCTGCACCACGCCGACTACGGCGGCTTTCACATCAAGACGGACAAAGGCAGCTATCATGCCTGCGGACTGGTGCTCGCAACGGGGGTCACCCGTGTTCGTCCCGGTATCGACAATCTGGCCTTTTATGACGGCAAAGGCGTTTCCTACTGCGTAAGTTG
>Ga0194137_10001287_pt1 | contig 15389 bp, 10 predicted proteins | sample TARM_MetaG_T3_14_FD_134025 | JGI IMG/M metagenome (GOLD analysis project Ga0194137, IMG submission 134025) | Freshwater microbial communities from Pennsylvania, USA, analyzing microbe dynamics in response to fracking - TARM_MetaG_T3_14 (version 2) | ecosystem: Environmental > Aquatic >... | reverse complement strand
CTCATCCCCGTCTTGTAGTTGTGCTGAAGCGCCCCTGCGATGTTAGCTGACTCACCCCGACGAACACCCCCTTGTAGCATCCGGTTAAGCGCGTGCCACCCCAACCGGTAAATCGACGTGTTGTTGTTTACGTTCTTAACGTCATTGAACACCACGTTAACAGAATCTTCGTTCTCGAAGTCAATCTCATTCACCATGGCAGGGTCTTTGATGGACGTGGTCATGGCGGTGAGGGGTTCCAACTCAGCTAACGTTTCTTTAAGGAACGCACCGAAGTTAGGGATTTTGTTTCGGTTAAACTTGAGGTCGTAGGACACTCGACTAAGGATCTCAATAGCCAAGTGTTCTTTGTAGTAGTTGTTGAGCGTTTTGATGTGAGAGGTAATCACTCGTTTTACCGTGGAGTCATCTTGCTCACTGCTAATCGCATCCTTAATGATTCCCACCAACTTAGGGTCATTCTCAAGGATGATGCTCACTACCGGTATGACTACCTCAGGGAGAATAGGTTCTCGTTCTTCCAACAACTTGAGGATGTAATCTTTAAGCCTTCCAACAGAGTTTACCCCCACTGCGTTTGACTCTCTGGTGTCTGTCTTAATCAGACCCAAGATAGTTCTAATCAAATCGTCCTGATCGGTCGAATCGATAAGCCGTGTTTTTACTACTAGGATAAAAAGCTTTGCAAGTATTGTGCGGATATCCACCTGAACCTCTATAGCTTGAAACCCCCTCCTTCAGGGAGGGGAGGGGCCGCTATGCTGCCCTTTGGTGAGTGGGTGTGCCCGACTTGAGTGCGCGAAACACTCTGGAGTCTGACGTGCCTAGTGTTGCGAGTCTAATGCACAGTGTGTTTAGCCTCCTGATCCTCTTTTCGTGATGTGTCGTCATCGCGGGAGTGTCTAACAGTCGCCAGGGTGAGTGGGCTACTACCTGGGTGTCTTCCAGCTTAACGTTCCGTGCTAGCCGCTTGGTGTTACTGTAAGCATGAAGCGACACTCTCTTATCACCGTCACTACCACCGAGGTAGCATTTACCCCACTTAGGGTGATAACATAGCGTACCCTTTTGAAGTCCTAAAGACAGCGTACTACCCCACCGCTTCCGTACACCTCCCTTAGCCCAGTTGAAGACATGGAGCTGTCTACGGGCGTAGACCAGCGGGATCAAGGTAACCAGTTCAGTTAGGTCTACGGTGATTCGTTGACCTAACACCTGGTTGGCGAGCACCCAGGAGTCCACACAGTGGGCTGAAAACACTTCAGCTAGCTTAGACGAGGTCTTACGCAACCCTAGCGCAGCGCGTAGAGAGGCGGTTTCAGTGCCCTTGAACTGTGTGAGTGTTAAACCTAGACCCTCTAACTCCTTGTAGAAATAGTTCTTTCCCGTCTGGATGGGCGAGAAGCTATTGTTCCAACGATAACCACCTTTCATACTGACTGCGGCCACGTCTTCCACCGCTACACGCGTGATCGGGTAAAGCCTCATCAAGTGCTTCACGATGTTGAGTTTTAGCTGCCACCGGGCTTTAGTGCTAGGGGGTATCCAGTCTTCACGAGAACGGTTGTTAAACCTAGGAGACCGGTACGGGGTATTCCTACTACGCCTAGTTTTACGTGCATTAGCGCGTTTTTCTATCGCCTTCTTGACAGCCTTTCCATCTCTGGCGTGGGCGTTGATGTTGAGGAAGGTGCGTGTGCCTGAGAGCACTGTGAACCCTTCTCGCTTACTCCCTGGATCTACGCCTACGCAGATCTCCTGCGTGTCGCCGTCCTCACGATCCAGCAACTGGATGTAGAAGAAGCCTTTGAGCCACTTCTTAACTGCTTTACCCTTAGCTACTAGCTTACGCGCTCTACTAGGGTGACAAGGCATCAATGCTTTACCCGTGGAGGACACCACCGGTATCCACCTTTCCTTACACTGGCCTTGCTTATTGTACGTCATGTTCAGTCCTCTACAGGATCAATGATGTCATGTTAAGGTCCCTTCGCCACTGACGACCACAGAGCTACAGACTAGGGAAGCATCCGTAGGTGCGTCTCGGTTCCACCCGAAGGTCGTTCAGTTTGACCTCTAGGGTCATAGGCTAGTCAACTGTTTAGTCCTGTTAGAGCGATGTGGTCACTCGTTACAAGCCCCTTCGGTTAGGAAGGGGTAGTTGACGATTATTCTCTTCTTTTTAAACCCTAAACCACACGATCTACCCTGTGTAAAAATTTCTACTGTAGACCGTGTAAGTTAACGCTTAAGGGTGTTAAAGACGGGCTGGGACTAAGTCAATGTCGCTCGATGTTAGAAAGTGAGTTTCATTATAGATACCTGCTACCCGCTTACCCACAAAGTGATAGGCTGTGTTTAGCTTAAGAATCCACTGCTCATCTATTTCCTTACCATCGTCCCGACTCAAGATACGAGTTCGAGTGAGATCCAGTAACTTGTCAACCGTGAAATCATTTTCAAGGTCGTGTTCAAGTTGGATGTAGGTGACTTGATGTTCTTTGCTTAACTCTTGTAGCTTACGACGGTACTCTTCAATATACCCCATCCGCGTGTACTTGTTCTTAATGTTTGCTAAGTTATAAATAACAAACGTTACGTAACTCCGATCCACAATGATCCGTTGGTCTTCGTGCTTCTCAAGTAGAGCTAGAAGGTGGTCAATAGCCTCAAGGTGCGCTTTATGGATGATGGTGATGTCATCGTCAGTAGTAGCGTATTGCGTGTACTTACGCGCCTCTGTGGGCGTCTTAGCCGTTACGAATTCTGAGAGGTTAAAACTAATAACCGGTTTGCCCTCTTTTTCTAAACGTTCTTTTAGTTGATTAATGAAGTGCCCTTTACCTACAGCAGTAGGACCATCTACAAAAATAACACTACCCACAACTACCCCCTTAATTTAATTAAAAACCTCTACCTTGCTTAAGGGTAGAGGTGTCAATGTTACCCTAACTGATAACGACTTCGACGGTGGACAAAGTCCTTGGTGTAACCCGCCAATGTTTCTAGTCGCTTTCGGTGGTGTTGAACGTGCTTTTGGATGTTGTTGCTGTACAAGTAACAGTACTTGACGTTTCTGTCTTTCAGCTCACGAAGACGCCCACTCATCTGGATGTTAGACACCGGTGATGAGATGCTCACGGTCGCAATCGCTACCCGGAGGTGAGGTACGTCAATACCCGTACCCAGTGATCCAGGTGTGGTAACGATGATGTCCCCTTTGAGCATGTCTTCGTATGCGTCATCCTGGCAGTACCGTACAGACTTCTTACCCGGATAATCCCGTTGCAACCGAACCAGCAGTTTATCCGCCATGTCGATCATCGCTACGAAGATTACCAGCTTGTCATCCTTCATGTATCCTTCAATATAATACATGTCCACAGTTTCTTTAATGATGGCGTAGTACGCCTCCAACAGTCGACCGTGTTTCATCACACTCCGCTCAAAGGCCGTGTGACTGTACATATTGCTTCCGTAGTTTGTCACCCGGATCTTTTTACTGCTGTCCGGGGTGAGTCCATACGAAATAGGGTACACTTCCAAGTACCGCTTCTGCATCTTATCCCCATACACGCGGGATGTCGGATACATGACCTTGTGAGCGCGTTTAACGACGTTATCTTCACTCATGAGGGTGGCAGATAGACCTACCTGATACTTCACGTTACAGTGCGTTACGATCTTGTACATGGCATGATACGCCATATGCGTTTCGTCAATGAGCAACAACCCCACTCCCAGTAAAGGGAACAACTCACTGGGCGCACACCCGTACATCTCAACACAGTTCTCAGGCTCTTCTTCATACATGCGGATAAAATCTTGCATGGTTCTGGAACTGAAGATAAGGTAGTTCTGTGTTAGCTCACCATTTCGAGCCATGTCCACAATACTGCATATGGACTTACTTCCCTGGATGACAAACAACTCTTTCTTGATGTTCGTCTCATGGATAGTGTCAATGTCACTAGCCCACTTTTCCATGAAGGTAGGGAGGATGATGATCGCCATCCTAACCTTAATAGCCGCAGCAGCCAACATGGAGATGGCGGTGTTATGGGTGACGATGAAATCGTCAGTGACGTAGAGATGACTGGGGTGTTCGATTGAGATACACTGGGTTTCTTCCTCGCCCACGCACTCAACAGACACCACTTTAAGCTTAAGGTCCAAGTTAGACTTACACCTGGCTTGTTTAAGCGGATTTGTGAACAGACGGGCTGGGTTCTTGTACTCGATGAAAACCACGTACTTGTCGTGAACGTGACGGAGCGTGGCAATCCCCCCGAGTGAACGGATCAGGTACTGGACTTGTTCAGCCAGTTTAGGATGAGAGGTTCTGTACGAAATTATCCCACTCCTACTGACACACCCCCCGAACACCATTAACCCTTGAGCTAACTCAAAACGCTGACTATCGGAGCCGTTTAAGTATTCGTCGGGTATGTAGCTGGCGATAGGTTTGCCTTCTGGCAGTGTCCAAGCCTCGTCAAACAACAATCCCATGAAATAAGGTCGAGTGGAGAGTGATACCTCACGAGAATCCTCAGAGTGACAGAGATCGATGCACACGCCATCCGGTAAATAGCTCTTTACCGTTAGGGTGGTGACAACTTCACTTACCCCTCCATCCTTATAAACCCGCCAAAGGTGTTCACCGCCAGCCTTTGCTGTTCTCCCATCCGCAAACGTCAGTTCGTAAACAGGCTTCTTCCCCTGAGGGAACACGCCGGTTACTTTAGTGGCTGACCCATCCTTAGCAGTCACCACCGTACCCACTTTCATTTCCCCCATGGTAGACCACCCACCGGGTACTTTGATAAGGCTGGACAAAGGTTGGTCTTTACCGCTACCTGGCACTAGGGGAACTAAACAGGAACCGTCAGTATGACTCAGGATAAAGTCGTACACTGGGATTTGAAGGTCTCTTAGACTCCACCCTTCCTTTACCTTAAACTCAGCAGGCACGACGTTGTAATCACGCTCGTCCGTGTACTTGATTTCCTTTATGTCGATCCCTCGTTCGGAGAGGTACATGAGGAGATGTTTGTACTGGTTGGTGAGGAAGTACCAGACGTTGTACTTGGTGATTTTGCTGGCGTACACCACGTCTACAAACGTCGTCTCTTTACCACCACTCATCTGAGTCACGGTGTAATACTCAGCAAGGAAACGTTTAATCAGGTCAATCACATTCCCATTGGTGCTTTCCACTTTTACGGACTGATTGTAGACCGTTGCAAACGTACTCATAAGTGATTCCCTACATTTTTGAGGTGAGCCTCTTGACTAGATCGACTTCATCAATAATCGCTGAGGCTAACCAACTCAAGTCTTCGTAACAGGGGTGTCTAGTAACTAAGGTATTCCACGACACTATCTCACTTTTACTGGTGTGTGAGAGGTATCTTTCTAAAAGTTCCTTACTTGGATTAAGTTTCTTAATCACATAGTAGGTAAGGTAGGGGCGCTTAAACACGAATATATCTTCGGTTAACCCGTGGCGCTCAGCAAAGTCTTCAGATAAAACCTGACCAATGTACACACGCTTGTTAAGTCGCTTAGCTTGTACAGGTAGTATATATGTAGCTATAAAGGATTCAGATACCTTCTGGTGGTTGAGGAGCCTAATCAAAAAGAACAACCACTTACTTGGATTCCTCCTTACATCACTGGTCTCTATTAAGTCCACTAACTCTTCTTCGGTCAGTGTCATGGAGGAGACAAGTTGGTTAGGAGTGACTTTAGTAAAGTACTCCCTAATGAATTCGTACGTGTAGTTTCCGTTTAATACTAACCCCGGTTGATCGACTTCATCCAGGTTAGCCATCACCACACCCAAAGGAACCCGCATGTAAGACGTGTACCAACTGATCGGGATAAATCCAGACACTCGATGGTACTCTTCGTACGGTATTTTAGATATCACTGGGTATACACTTAAAAAGAGGTTGTCTCTGTACTTACAAATAAAGTCTACGTCGTAGTTGCGCTCGTAGGTAACCCGATACCAATCGACCATGGCGCTGTGTTTAGTCAAAAAGGCTTCTGAACAGTAGACGACATCTAGTCGACTGAAGTCTTTAAGCAAACCTGCCTTAAAAAGGAAGGGGCACGTTAACTCTTGAATGACTGCCCGCAACTTCCTTAACATACACACACCTATATACCAGGGTAAATCGTCATGTGATTTCCTTTGACATAAAAAAGAAAGAGAGAGGATCGCTCCTCTCTCTTTCGATTTAGTCACTTACTTGACGATGTTCTGTGGAACGAACAATGCGTCTAGTGGGTGGTCGCTGCGGTAGTGTTCGGAGAAGATACGAGGTGCTTGTTTAATCAACTCGTTCTTCTGAGTTTCGAACACTAGCAACTGACCGATGCTTCGGTTACGGAACAGCAAGGAGCGTTTAGTTTGCTTCATGTTAGGTGAGTTACGACCTAACCGGAAGTTACCTTCGGCTTCGTTGAACGACGTAGTGGCGTAGACAATCACCTCTAGTAGCGTGATGTTACAGTCCAGTTGGTCGTAGACCGAATTCACCAAGTGGAAGAAGTGTTCTTCAAGCGTGTGCTTGGAGTTGTTCATCACCTCGATGATGCTACTGGTCTTGTTTACGAAACTGATGATGTTAGCTTCTTTAAGAGGGTTCTCAAAGATGGCTTCGTTTACTGGGAAGTTGATCAACGGAACAACATAGTTGCCACGCTGGTCAATCTCGTAGTTAGAACTCTTAACGTGATTGAGCAGAGCCGTCGTCATGGTGGACTTACGATCACGGTACGACACGTTGACGGATTCAATCAACTGCCCTTGTGGAGAAGTTGTTCGAACACCCACCACTTCCATCTCGCCGATTTTATTCAGCTCAACGCGAGTGTGTGTCAGACTCAGCACGTCAGTCAGTTTGTTTAACTGCTGCGCTGGGAGAATCAAATCCATCTTGGTGAGGTCAAGGTCATCCTTAAGGTAGATCTCGTTCCCATCACCGGTTCGGAAATACTTCAACGCTTCGCCAAACAGCTTGATGGCTGACTTCTTAACCGAGTGAGTCAAGTGTTTAGTTGACAGAATGCTCTGTGTTAGTTTCTCCATCAAGTTGGAGGTCATGATGTAACCGAGGTTACTGTTCTCTTTGAAGTTCTCAGAGATACGACCTAGACACTTGGTGCAGATGGTAGCTCGATCAGGGGCGTTGCAATACAGCGCGCTTCGCATCTGAATCGTTTTACCAATGAGTTCGACTTCGTTACCTTTAATTGATTTCAGTTTAGTTTCGTTGTCAGGGAGGTACCACTTGCCTTTCAGGTTAGGGAGGATCTTATCCGTCACCAGAAAGTTTAAGTAGCGGTTACTGCGGCAGTCTACGTTGGTAACCGACTTCACCACCATCGTAAGCAGCTGCACACGACGAGACGCGTACTCGGATGTACTGATGTGGGTTTCGTTTGCGTTGAGGGACTTAGCAGCAGTCAATGACTCCGCCATGATCTCATACAAACTTCCCATACCCCGAATAAAACCATTCATGATTGCGCGCTTGTACACCGTACGGTCAAGTGTGGTTACAAACCCACGAGGCCCGATACACTGGTTAGCTTGGTTTTCATTAATAGCTTTAGCACGGTATGCACGAATGAACCGGTTATCCCGTGTTCCGTCATTCATGTACTTCCGAATACCTCGGTAAGTGCCTTCGACCGAGTCAGGGGTGTTGAGCAGCTTACTGTGGAGGTCTACAATCTCTTCGTCCTGAATCACCTTTACGAAGTCAGTGGCGTCGATGGTGGTGACGTTAGAAGAGATCTTCTGTATGATCTCGTTATAGATGCGGTTAGCGGTTACGTAGACTAACCGGAGTAGAGGTTCTTTGTCTTTGTAGTAGCGGATACTATTTTCATCACAGACGTGATTGAAGATAGACTCCAAGAACTTTGTAGTAGTCCCAGTGTTAAAGTGACCACTTCCTAGAAACACGATAGAGCTGCACTTCGGGGTGAGTGGGGTATTGGGGTAGGGTTTAATCAACTCCCAGCAATGTCGATTAAACAAGATGGACCGGTTATGCTCTTCTACAATGTCACCGTTTTCATATTCCACGGTGTAGTTTCCAAAAGGCAGTTCCTCCACCCGGTGGATAGGCATTTCAAATAACGTTCGAGCCATTAACGCTATCACGCGCGTCCCCTTACTCTGTCAAGTTGAAAAGGGAGATTACTCTCCCCTTTCTTTTTATTGTTCAGACGTGTCCAAGTGCTCAAAATCAAATCCACTTGCGGTGAAGATGTGCTTTAATAACATCAAGGACTTGGTCTGCCCGTACCGGTCAGCTTCACGGTTAATATTGTACTCCGAGTTAAACGCTGGTTCAGAAGTAAGGATATCCTTAATAGCCAACTTATGCGACACTGGGTTAAGTGCCAAGTCCATAAGTTCAGCTACAAGTGCCGGGTCTGCGAAGCTCAGCATGATCCGCACTTCTGTCTCAGACATAGTGGTAGTAGGTGTTAGGCTGTGAGGATATTTGTGTTTATCCGCAGCGCTGCCTTTGATTGGGAAGTTAAAACTGTTTACTTTAGCCGAGCTGACCGCACTGTAGTCGTTAGCCACTTTGTCCAACACCAGGTAGTACAACTTACCTATACGAATGTCTTCCTCAGTGACCACAGTGTTACCTAGATCATCCACGTAGGTTAGAGGACCCAAGTGTGGTTTGTGTGCGGTCTTTTCAATGTCAACAATGATGTCAACGGCGTTGTTTTCGTTGTCGGTTGGGTAATACAGCGACATCTCGGCGTTCAGCGTCTCAGCAACGTGCTGATTCAAGCCCTCGTCGTCCAACCCGTTCAAGAAAGCGATCATCTCGCTGTTGACCGGAGTATAGATCTCAGTGAACCATTTGCGCAGATACGCCGCATCTTCGTTATCAAGGAACGGACTGAGCGTCTTATACTTGTTAAAGATGTACTGCTGCATCCTATGCTTACTGTCACGACTGTACGCACCGAAGTAGTGTTCGTAAACACGACCTAGGTTCATACGAGAGATGGTGCTGTTTGCGTCGGCAACAACATCGGCCCTCACCCCGTTCTGATCCACCGGCATGCAATGGTCAGGGAGGATGTGACACACTACACCCTTACCGCCATACATGTCAGCGATCTTTTGCCCTTTACCCGGTGTCACTGTAGACATACAAGTGACTTCGATGCGGTATTGGTCAATGTTCACTTTACGGTGAGTCAGCTTAGTCTTACCGTTACGCGCATCACGCTTGATGATACAGTCAGCAATGAAGCGAGTTAAGCGTGGTGTATCTCGGAGCTTAAACTCACTCCCATAACGCTTACGATAATCGGCGTGAATGCTGTCGTAACGACGGATGATGGTGTCGTAGTACTCCAGTAAGACGTTAGTGTGCTCATCTAACTGACGTGCTACTTTAGCCGGGTACTCGTTCTTCGCCCAGTTACCTTTCACCACCCGGATGTCAACGACCTTGCTGTTCGGGGGAACAAAGACAGGATCATCGAAAGTAGGATCAAAGCACCCGATTGATTCATCGTTCAAGTCAGTAACAGAAAACCAATCCACCCTGTCCCGTGTTGCACAGAGTAAACCATCTGCCCGCACATACTCCCCAATTTCAGGTAACATCTTGAAGACTTCTTTGTTACCGTATAGGTTAACGGGGAAGTTCTCTTTGGTGAGATAGATGATCCGCTTACTTACCGTGGTGTACTGCATGCGTTTCATGAAGCTTTCACTGACCACAAACCCGTCCTCAGACACTGACGGGTGGGACATGAAGGCTACGTTAGCGTTAAGCCCAAACTGGTACTCACCGGAAGGACCCAAACTTGCAGTGGCGGCTAGTACGGTATCTGCCGGGATAGACGTGTTAAAGCCTGCGTCTTCCAACGTAGGCGTGTGGTGAAGCTTGTAGCCAAAGTAACCGTGTGAGCTTCGCTGATAGGGAACTTCGATCAGGTCTAACTGAAGCTTACCTTCTTGCTCGTACTCCACCAGCAAGATAGTTTCAGCGGCACCCTCATAGTCACCAGGCTTTTCAATCTTTGCTTTAACAGTAACGTTATGCTCAGTACGTACGTCGTTGATGTATTTACCTAACTCTACCTCAGCCCCGGTGAGGAAGATCTTACTGTCGGGTTTAACCAGTGGAACGCGGGAGCTAATGTGGCTGAAGTCCATCACCATACGAGGCGAAGAACAGTACGGCGCAAAGGAGCTTACAGCGGCCAGCGCTAGAAACTCAGCTTTTAACTCAGTTCTGTTATTCTTAGACAAGGTGGGTCCCCTTTAGTTAGCGCAATTCGGAAGTCAGTAAATGGTGTGTCGCTTAAAATAACCCACCTCACCGAAGTGAGATGGGTTTGCTTTATAGCGCGTCGATTTCGTCGTGAAGTTTGCTAATCTGTTTCTGGAATGCTTTCAGGTAAATCTCAGGGTAACGTGCATAACCATCTCGACCGTACTTCTCTTTCATGTGACCGTGGACTATCTTAGCCACTTCACGCTCAGGTAGGTTCGGGTTGACATGGCGGTTATATGCAAACGACCGTTCCATCATCTCGCTCAACGGTTTGGGGAGTTCACGATCAGCTGCGTTCATTAACTGCGACAGTGCTGTGCTAAAGTTACCCTTAAAGCTCGCACGGTGCTCACCACAGGCGTAAGCAATTCTATCGCGATCTACGTCTGCAATCCCTTCAAAGATTGGATGGTCAGTCGTAATGACGTACCCTTGGCTAAGTTGATGATGGTTAACCCGGCTCCAGGCAAAGAGATCATGGAAGTAAGCCACTAACACGATGTCGCGTTCATTGGCAATTTGGTTGTCATGCTGACTGTTGATGTACAACCCACATTCCAACACAGCGTCGAAATGGGCTTGGCGGTGAGCGGGGTCATTCAGTTCCCACTTAGGCGAGAACTCTTTGATGATATCGGAGCGCAGGGTCATGGCGTGAGTGCTAAGCATTTAGTTAACCTATAAGTCAGAAAAGATTTCATGTAGTTGGGTGTTGATCAAGTAGTATATATGCAATTCACCCTTCGTCAAATGCACTACGTAAGATGCTGTGATAGATAGCTGAGGAAAGCGTCATGATTAGTAGCCTACTGGTTAATAACTTTAAAGCCGATGGTGATATCGAGACCAATGACTTGCTACAGTTCATTGACCACAACCGTCACTTTGGTTTTAAAGAAGCATTTGTGGAGCCGAATGTGGCGTATCGGTTTCAAGGTAACTTTTACGGGTTACTGCGCGAGCTTAACATTGACCTTCACTTGTACCTACCCACACTCTACGTCAATGGGTTTACTAATCCAGTTGATTTCAAGGGGAGTGAGAAGTCTATTAAGATTGCCACCTACCCGACCATGCCTACTTAACCAAAAAAGAAAGAGAGAGGGGAAACCCTCTCTCTTCTTTGCTTACTTTACCACGGTACGTTTACACGACCTTGCATGTGGGGGTTAAGTTGCATCCCACCTTGAGGTTGCGGTTGCATACCTTGCATCTGGTTACGCATCATCATTTCATACTGCTGCTGCATCATCGGGTTCATCATGGGTTGCTGCATAGGTATACCGCCCCCCATGACCATTTGCTGCTGTAGCAGTTGTTGCTGAAGTTGCTGTTGCATTTGCTGCTGAGCCACGTTGTTAGCTACCGCAGGGTCAGTGCGCATCCAGGCCGGCATGTTCACTTGCTGAGGCTGCATCATGGGGTTCATCATGGGCTGTTGTAGCATTTGGTTCATCATGGGTTGCTGCATGGGCGTCATTGCCTGGTTAGGTACAATGCCACGCATCTTAGCCCGGATCAACTCTTCAGGCGACAACGGTTGAGGTGCAGTTGCAGCTTGAGGTGAAGCGTAAGCAGTTGCTGGTGCTGGAGCGGGCGCTACCATACCAGGGTTGAAGGACACTTGCTGCTGAGGAGCCGGTTGAGGTGCTGGTGCGGCTTGTACCGGTTGAGCCACTTCAGCCGCTGATTCATCGATACGGCGACGGTGGTTGGTTTCAGTGGCCAGGCTATCTTGACAAGGGATCAGTCGGATGATTGCCCCCATACCAGACAGCTCAGTGATATCGCGGCTCCAGTCACACTGGTTAACAATATCTTCCGCGAGCAAGATTGGGTTATCCAACACTTCGATCTGTTCACCAATCTCGTTAAGACGATCGGAGATACGACCTGCCGCTTGAACCAAGGTGCTCAAGTAACGGAACACCTTACTGTCACTCCCCACCCCCATCTCAGTCTCAAGCTCAGGGAAGATTGACTCAATTGCCGAGCGGAAGCACAACAAGTCTTTCTTGCGCAGCTTAACCCCATAGACACTGTAGTCGGCGGCGTCAAGGGCTTTGCAGATTTCCTTATACAGCTTGAAGTTGACCTTACAGATGGCACCGTAGTCTTCACCGTCGATCTTACCGTTCTTCTTTTGGTAGAGGTCGAAGATGAAGCCGTGGCGGTTCTTGGCAATAGAGGCTTTTGTCAGCTTGGCGAATACCTCCACCATCTGCATATCCGTCTCACCTACCGCCGCCACGATCTCTACCAGCCCCTGGGTGTTAATCTTCTGTTGGATCTTAGGATCAGAGCCAATAGTGATCAACGCCATCACCAGCGCACTTGTGCGAAGGTTTAGGTCCAGCACCAGTTTATCGCGGTACAGGTCGTACGTGGCAGTTTCAGGATCGGAGTAGCTTTCGTTCAGCAGGTGGAAGAACTTCAACCCACTCGGGTTCTTCAACTTACTGAGGTACGGTAGTGAGAGGAAACAGTCGTCAAGCTTGATGTCTCCCAACTTACCACTACTGTCCGCAATGACACCGTCGGAATTAAGCTCCATACCGGCCAGCTTCAAGATGTCTTTGTAAAACCGTTCAATAACGGGATTGAGTTCCATAAGGGGTTCCTTACAAGAATTGGTTAGAGTTAGGACTGGTTGCTGAGACCGTGTCAATCAGTGCACCGAACTTACGGCTACTGGTATCCAGGTTGTTGTAGTCCGAAGTGGTGATAGGGCTGAAGAGGCTGTTTGCCGACGTAGGGATGGTGTACCAAGTGTCTGGGAACCCTGCATACTGCAAACGGATCTTACTGGTACCCATCAAGTCTACGTACATTTCCAGGAAGATCGGGATCACACCCCCGGATGTTTCCCCGATAAGGATGTCCGCTACCACCTTGTTCTTAAACAGCTCGACCAAGAACACCAACTCGTCATCCGGGATACTGATAAACGAGTTAACGGAAGTCACCGCGATCTCAAACGCTCCGGTTGGATCGTTCATGTTAGTGGCGTAGAAGAAGACTTTACCCAACCCGTAACGAGTGGCCATCGCCACCATGGATTCAATCAAGCCATACGCTTTAACCGTAACCGGATCTTGGCCATGCCAGTACTCACCCACCTCAGGCGTGTGTGCCGTCAACGTGTTGTAACCCTTGGTGATGTTGATCAGCAAGAACCGCGAAGCAATGGTCGGATCGATAAACGTCAAAGTGGAAAACTCAAACGTATTGCCGACGATCTGCATCTGCATGACTTTGCTCATGTATTTCACAAAGCGGTTGTCATTGATGCTTGGTTCGAGGATCTTAGTCCCTTTAGCCGAATCATCTTTGACTTCATACGACGACACAAAGATGTCACGGCTTTTTTGCTCAGCTACACCTGCGTTAAGAATATCGGTCAGGTACTCAGTCCCAATATTGTTACTGGCTTTAGAAGAAACTACGTTCCCCGTGAACTCGTTAATTACGCTGCTGACGTTCATGAAGTCAACGGTGTTACCCACTTCCCGCATGGAGTCGCTGGCTGCCGTCAGCTGAACGTTTTCCAGGATGTCAATAGGGCGCTGAGTGTAATACTCCAACGTGCTTTGATTACCGCTGTGAACGGAGTAGACTTTGTACAGTTTCTCCTTACGGATAACCCCCATCGGCGTAGGGATCTCGTACAAGCTGGTTTCGATGATTCCGTTGATCTGGTGCAACATCTGGGGATCGGCAGTGCCTTGCATGCTGATGCCGTTGTAGTTAGTGAAACCATGGATGTAGCTGACAGTCGTGACACCCATAAAGTCAACCACACGGACTTTAAGGATGAAAATGAACTTAGGTTCGGTGACCCAGTTCTGGTTGATGGCACTGTGCTCACCCACCGCCGAAGGCTGGATGAACTGTCCTGTCAGAGAAGCTACATCGTTCGTGGTGATGATCCCTTTACCAGCGCCGTACGTGCGGTCAATCAAGTTCTCAACCGCGTCACCTGACACCGATACAATGTAAGGGCGAGTGAACACAGGAGTGTGCTCACCCATCGGGATGTATTTCAATTCTTCGATCAGAAAGTTTTCTTGCATGTTTAGTTTCTCACTGATTGCTAGTTAGTACGTAGTCGATGTAGCTAGTGATTACGTCGTTTATGTTCGACGGGATCTCTAGATACCCTTCGTTAGTTACGAGGTTACTGTGGCCACCAATATCACCGTACACCTTCCAGACGGCTGAGTTAATTTCTTTACCCACAGCGCTGATGAGGTTTTCGACAATAGAAGGACCGTTATCGTCAGCCAAGTGTTTGTAGTTAACCATGAGGCGCTCTACCGTGGCTTTGTGTAGCGTGTTGCGAATAACGTTGGTATTGGTGTAGCTGTCATCTTCCGTTAAGATGGACGACACAAACAACCCAATGAACGCTTGGTCGGTTGGGAGGAGTGCGGTCTTCATAAACAACCGAAGCTCTGTAACGGATTGGTTGTCAACGTGGAACAAAGCGCGTGGGTTGATGACCTTATGAAGGAACCACCCCAACACGTACAATTGCACTTTATCTGCTTGAGTGTGGCTGAGTTGACCAGCTTGCTTTAGCTCTTCTCGGAAGTGCTTGAAGTCAAAGTTAACGTACCCCAGGTTGTACGCCAAGCTTTCGTAATCACTTAACGCATCCTGAATCTCCACCACTGTACCGATAGGGATGTTAGTGGTTTTCCGATAGTCCTCAAAGTACGAGTAGTCTTCCCGATCCGCACTCCCTCGTGAGCTGGTCGCCCGAAGCTTGGCACTCTCAGACGTACGGAAGTTACCCTTGTACCGGATAGTCTGAAAAATGTAGCTTACGATGTTACACGGTACGTTGAAGAAGTCGATGGTCAACAACTTGTTAAAGATTACCTCAGAGATGAGGTAGTCGATAATGTCGTCATCACTCAGACCTGCGACAATAACCAGGTGCTCATTCTTACCGTTACCTACGATCGACGTGTAGTTAACATCAATGTAGCGACGGAGCTTATCCAACTCGCTGCCTTCACGTTCCATAGACTCATGGGTGAACATTTG
>Ga0194137_10001285_pt1 | contig 15394 bp, 13 predicted proteins | sample TARM_MetaG_T3_14_FD_134025 | JGI IMG/M metagenome (GOLD analysis project Ga0194137, IMG submission 134025) | Freshwater microbial communities from Pennsylvania, USA, analyzing microbe dynamics in response to fracking - TARM_MetaG_T3_14 (version 2) | ecosystem: Environmental > Aquatic >... | reverse complement strand
TAGTTGCATTAAAACAACACGAAAAAACAAAAAAATTGGTAATTACTATATAAAGCAGGAGGGTGATTAAATGCAAATAGTTAAAGAGCGATACAAATCTGACCTGCACAATATACTTGAAATACATACTAAACGAATGACTCTGGAAGATGAATACCGAAAGATACTGATAAATTTTGAGAAAGGATACGAGGGAGAGCTGCATTTCGATAATCTCCTTAAGAGGTTTTATAGTGGCGAAGGTATCGTGTTAAATGATTTAAAGATTAGCTACAGAGGCAGCAGTGCCCAGATTGATTCGCTGCTGATTACACAGCATTCAATTGAGTTGTTCGAAATAAAGAATTATTCGGGTTCATATACATTTTCCAAAAATAAGATGATCAGCTTGAAGGGAATTGAAATTGCCAATCCATTAACACAGTTAAACCGTACATTATCGTTGATACGCCAGCTGATGAACGAGTGGGGAATTGACCTTGATGTTAATGGTCATATTGTATTCGTCAATAGCCACTTCACATTATACGTCGGCGAACCGAGTTATCCATTTATATTGCCGACCCAGATTGAACTCTTTTTAAGCCAGTTGTCCAGTCAAAGCAGACATATCAAGCAAAGTCATCAGTTTCTTGCGGATAAGCTGCTGAACTATTCACTCAGAGAGTTGCCTCATCAAAAAGAGCATCCTAACTACAACTGGGATCACTTGAAAAAAGGACTTTCCTGTAAAGGCTGCGGTTCACTTAATCCGCCACGAACGCAGCGCCGAATTACTTGTATAAAGTGCCAGAAGCAGGAATCTGTATCTGCAGCACTAATAAGAACGATTGACGAACTGACGCTGCTCTTTCCTAATGAGAAGCTGACCACCCCCTTTGTTTACGAGTGGGTAAACGCGTCCATTTCAAAAGATAGAATCGGAAGTTTTTTAAAAGCCAACTTCGTAATGAAGGGTGTGTCTCGAGCTATTTACTACGAAAAATTATCATCAACTGAAAACAAGCCAGCTAGAGTGACAACATAAGCCGCCACCATTTCCTCAAAAAAGGTTTTTTCAGCGGGCATTTTTCGCTATACTAGTAGAGATAACAGTTTAGAAGAGGAGAATGCAGTTGTGATTACATTGAAATCACCGAGAGAAATCGAAGCAATGGATAAAGCCGGGGATGTACTGGCCGCCATTCATGAAGAGCTGCGCGATTTTATTAAACCGGGCATTACAGGAATGGATATTGAAAATTTCGTTGAAAAATTAATGAAAAAATTTGGTGCCACACCCGAACAGAAAGGCTATCAGGGCTATGAATACTCGACCTGTGTCAGTGTCAACGATGAAATCTGTCACGGTTTCCCGCGTCAGGATGTCCTCCAAAAAGGCGATCTAATCAAAGTGGACATGGTTATCAACTTAAATGGCGCGCTCGCGGACTCATGCTGGAGCTACAGCGTCGGCGAACCGACTGATCAAATTCAAAAGCTGATGGACGTCACAAAAGAAGCCCTATATAAAGGCATTGAAGCCGCACAACTTGGCAACCGTATCGGTGACATTGGTCATGCTATTCAAACTTACGTTGAAGCAGAAGGTTTCTCAGTAGTCCGTGAATTTATCGGACACGGCATTGGGCCGACTTTACATGAAGCCCCAAGCGTGCCTCACTACGGAGAAGCCAATAAAGGCACACGTCTGAAAGAAGGCCTCGTTATTACTATCGAACCCATGGTCAACACCGGTACATGGAAGTCGAAAATGGACAATAATGGCTGGACAGCTCGCACGCAGGACGGCGGCTTGAGTTGTCAGTATGAACACACCATTGCCATCACGAAAGATGGACCAAAGATTTTAACGCAGCAAAAAGGTGAATAACAACTTCTGAAAGGAGGCACCATGATGGCTAAAAAGACTTTTCATTATGAGAACAAAGACAGAGAAATGGGTTTCAGTGTGGAATACCGCATGCCGACAAAGCAGGAGTTTCTAGCAATTGGCGGCTTAATCAGTCTCGTTTCAGGCATTTGTCTGCTGTTTAAAGCATTTTCAGAAAAGGGTGACTAGGATGGCGACTCATACTGTAGGGATTTTATTGTTTGATGATGTGGAAGTTCTGGATTTCGCCGGACCCTATGAGGTGCTCTCGGTCACACAAGATGAACAAAAGGATAAACCTTTTAACGTCGTAACCATTTCTGAAACCGGAAAAGAAATCCGCGCGCGAAACGGTTTGAGGGTCACGCCTGACTATTCTTTTGACACGCATCCGCCACTGGATACATTGATAGTCCCCGGTGGATACGGTGCCAGAGAAGTCGAAAGCAAGAATCCCGTTCTGGTTGACTGGGTTAAACAGCAACACGAACACGTTGAAAAAATGACCTCCGTCTGTACAGGGGCGTTTATTTTAGCTGAAGCAGGCCTCCTCAAAGGCAAAAAAGCGACCACGCACTGGACCACTCTGGACCGACTGGAAAAGGAGTTTCCGGAACTGACCGTCATTCGCGAAGTGAAATTCGTCGATGAAGGATAAGTAATCACCTCAGCGGGTATTTCTGCCGGGATTGATATGGCGCTGCATATAGTGGCCGAACTCACAACGCTTGAAACTGCCCGACTCACAGCCAGACACATGGAATACGACTGGCAGACACAATACTAATTACAAAAGCACGGAACTCAGTCCTTTACAAGAGCACACAGCGTGCTGGACGAGCCGTGCTTTTTACATATCTTAGGACAAAGGGGGAAAGTAGATGCATCAGATAAGCGACCAGACCAAAAAGTGGGTGGAAGATCAGTTAGAAGGGAAAATTAAATCTACTAAGCCCATGCCCGGCGGAACCTCTTCGCAAATGTCCTTGCTTCAGATAAAAACAAATCAAGAGGCATTAGAAGAAGTGGTGCTAAGGGAGTACACCGATACCGACTGGCTAGAGATGGAACCGACTATCGCTTTTCAGGAAGCGGAGAACCTGAAGGAGGCTGAGAAAGTGGCTATGCCAACGTCCGTTTGTCTTGCAGTAGACGGTGACGCGACTCTAACGACCTGGCCAAGCCTGCTAATGAGTATAGTCGAGGGAAAGGTCGATTTGAAGCCCAAGGATTTCGATAGCTGGGTTGATCAGCTGGCCAGAGCCCTCACTGTGGTTCACGAAATTAACAATCCCTCAATAAAGCATAAATATTTTCGTTATTTCAACAGTAACCAGCCGGTCAAAGCTAAATGGTCAGCCTTACACAACGAATGGCGAGCCGCTTTTGAACTGTTAAACAAACAGAATCAGCCGGACTTTACCCCTTCGTTCATCCATAGAGACTATCACCCGACAAACGTCTTGTTTGAAAATGGAAAAGTATCCGGCATCGTGGACTGGCCGAATGCCTGTCTGGGTCCGAAAGAAATCGATATCGGCCATTGCAGGTGGAATCTGGCGATGCTGTTTGGTCAACAGGCAGCGGAAGCCTTTTTAGAAGCCTACCATCGCCACAACCCCAGCTTCAGTTATGATGCATATTGGGACCTGGAAGCGCTGGGGAATGTCTTTACTGAAGAGCGTCCGGAAGTTTACGCTGGCTGGGAAACCTTTGGAATAACTAATCTAACTGAAGAAAAGCTGATTAGAAGATTGGATGAGTTTTTACTGAACACACTGGAAAGAATGTAAGTAGAATGGAATCGGGGTACAGGAGATTTGATCTTTATACTATAAAAATAGAAGCAGGGAACCACGCCTATAAAAGTATGAAGAAAGTTTAAACATTTTGCCTTTGAAGGCTGCAGTGAAGCCGTTCATCAGTTTTAGCTATAGCTTAATCATATTTTGTCTGGTAAACTTACCGGTGGAGAATTTTTAAACCAATTAGAGTAAGCACTATAGAAGGGATACACTATGAATCTCGACCCACTTTTAAACTACATCCCCAAACTGGACTGGATTAATGATATGTCCAGCCGTGTGAGAAAAGGGGAAATCTGGCAGCATTCCGCTTTTGTTACGTATTATGTTTTGCTGACTGCCTTCCCATTAGTAGTTGGTATCATCAACTGGCTGCAGCAGTTCGAACAGGGCCTGGCAGCACCGGTATGGTTCGTTTACCGCATTGCACCCTACCCACTAGCCGAGCAGATAATTCAGGATATGGTGCAGATTTATGAAAGCTCAAACGTTGGAGTGCTGCTGGTGGCGACCATTTCAACAGTCTGGACCGTCAGCTGGACGATGGCTTCCACTTTGATGGGCCTGAATCGGGCGTATGGCGTCAAACAGAGGAAAAACATCGTCGTCTTGCGTATTCTGGCCTTTTTACTGACATTTGTTTTTGCCACTTGGATTACTTTAATCGTCTTTGTAATTAACGGCATGACTACAAGTAGCTTAGGCAGATGGACACTGTTTCTGCCCTTGACGTTCGTTACTTTCGGGATGCTGTACTATCTTGTACCAAATGTAATTCAGCGTGTCAGAAACGTCATCCCAGGGGCCTTGTTTTCAACAGCCGCACTGCTTGTAGCCATAATCGGTTACCGGCTGTTTCTGAATCAGCTTCCGGAAGACTCAACCTTCTTTACCATGACAGGAAGTTTTATGGTCCTGTTGGCACTGCTTCAGAAAATGTCCTTGGCCATACTGGCTGGTGGATCAATTAATGCCACATTCATGCAAATGCAGGAAGGACATATCGGTGAGAAAAATGAAAACAGCAAGTTTGTCCGTTTCCTCAAAAAAATCGGGCTGACGAGATTGCTGGAAGTCAAACGTACACAATAAGTTACCGTCTTGCTGGTCACTCAGTACTCAGCAAGATGACCGGTACCACGCATCCCCTAAAACTTCTCAAAGAAAGGACTTATTATGGAATATCAAAAATATGAATCAGGCAACTCTTTCATGAAAATACTCGAATGGATTATGACCTTGGCTTACTTAAACATTTTGTGGCTGGGTTTTACATTAGTTGGTTTTATCTTTTTTGGCTACGGACCGGCTACGATAGCTGTTTACCGCCTAATCCGTAAAAAACTGCGTCAAGGAGATCTGTCTCACATATTCAAAAAATTCAGAACGATATATAAAGAAGAATTCAAGCAAGGCGGCATATACACAGCCATGGCATTTGGGGCGGCTACATTCTTATATGTAGACTTCCGCATTGTTGAGGCCTTACCTCAATCCAATCTTATCCAACTTCTGGTCATTCCGGCGCTGCTAATCTTAACCGCTTTAGTTATTGTTCTAGCAACATTCACACTAGGTTATTACGCGGAACATGGCGGAAAAATGATCGACGCCTTGAAAAACGGCTTTTGGGTGACCTTAATTTCACCTATAAGCATCATTGTTATCCTGCATGCCTTTCTCCTTCAATTCTTTATCATGAGCTATATACCAGGGCTTTTTCTGTTCTTTTCGCTGACACTCTATGCCTTTATAACAGAATGGATAATGAATAAGGCTTTCAAGCGTATAAACGTTAAAAAAAAATCTTTATAATTTTAGAAAAAAATCTTTATAATTTTAGAAAACTGGCTTGACATAATTGTAATATAAGGTTATAGTTACACATGTTAAGCGCTTTCGACAGGAGAAAATAAAATGGTTACAATTTATGATATTGCGAAACACTCAGGTTATTCCATTGCCACTGTTTCAAAGGCACTGAATAATAAAAACGTGAGTGAGAAAGCAAGGCTTAAAATTATGGATGCAGTCGATGAACTGCATTACACGCCGAATTCCTCAGCGAGGACACTGGCGACAAATAAGTCATGGATTATTGGGATTGTCTTCGATGAAAACCTCGGATTCGGTTTAGCCCATCCATTTTTCAGCCAGGTTATAGAAGGCTTCAAAAAACATGTCGAACTTTACAACTATGATTTGCTTTTTGTATCACGGCACATGGGACTTCAGCAGGAGACTTACAAGCACCTCCTTCACCGGGGTGTTGACGGCATTGCAGTCATTCAGTCATTTGGTGATGATGAGCTGCGTAAGAGTAATCTGTCCATTCCAACTGTCTACATTGATCGGCCGACAAACGAACCGGGTTCTGTATACAGTGACAACCGGACAGGCAGCAGCCTGGCAGTCAATCATCTGGTGGATAACGGGCACACTAAAATTGCGCACATCATGGGAGATCAGACAACTTATGCCGGTATCGAACGGGCAACGGGTTTCAGGGATGCCATGAATGCCAGAGGGCTCGAAGTAAGAGAAGACTACATGGTCAGCGGAGGGTATTACTCTCAAGCGGGTGGTAGAGAAGCGATGATTCGTCTTCTTGCGTTAGAAGACAAACCGACAGCGGTTTTTGCTGCCGGGGACGAGATGGCGATTGCAGCCATCCGAGTTATCAAAGAATCAGGGTTGCGCGTACCAGAAGACATTTCAGTCATCGGGTTTGACGACATTAAACTGGCCCAGCATATTGATCCGCCTTTGACGACAGTCAGACAGGATAAGGAACTGATTGGCCAGCAGGCAGCAATTATGCTCCTGGATAAAATCAATAACAAAGAAGACATGACTAATGATGTTAAAAAAATGGTACCTGTAAGTTTAGTTAAACGTCAATCAGTGCATCGCCTTGCTTAAGCAAGGTATCATTTTATGTAACAATTAAGCGCTTAAGCAGTGCGGTTTTGACATATTTCTGACATAAAGAGGTGATAAAAGGGGGAAAAAGTTAATATTGCTATTGTAACCGGTAACAAAGTAAGGTATTCTATCGGTAAACACTAATTTTTTATTTTAACCTTGAGTTAAGCGCTTAAGGTTGTACACAAAAACACATTCCTAGGAGGAAGAAAATGAAGAATTCATGGAAATTAGCAGGATTATTAAGCACAGCAGTATTGTTGGCAGCATGTGGCAACGGAAACGGAGACGCAACTGGAGATACTGACAACGATAATGGAAACGGTAACGGTTCTGGAGACGGCGAACAAGTCAACTTGATCATCAACTCATTCACAGACGAATTACAGTACCCAATCGACAGATTTATGGAAGAAAACGAAAACGTAAACATCGATCTGCAAATCATCCCAACTGAAAACTACGTAGACACATTGCGTCCGGCTCTTGAGTCAGGAATCGGAGCACCAGACATCTTCACAGCTGAAATCGTATACCTGCTTGACTGGATTGAACAAGACTACTGGATGGACTTAGGTGAATTTGGAGTTGAAGACTGGTCAGACGAGTACGTTGAATACGTATGGGAATTAGGCCGTTCACAAGACGGAAACATGAGAGCTCTATCATGGCAGACAACACCAGGTGGAATCTTCTACCGTCGTTCAATCGCTGAAGAAGTATTCGGCACAGACGACCACGAAGAACTTGGCGAACAGTTCTCTACTATGGAAGGTTTAATGGAAGCAGGCGAAATGTTAGCTGACGCTGGCTACCGTTTATTCCCAGATGAAGGATCTATCTCACCATTCACAATGGGTAACAACCCGGCTCCTTGGGTGGATGAAGATGACAACTTGAACATGACAGACGAACGTCTATCATACTTTGACTATGCACGTCAGCTGAGAGACAACCAGTTCACAGCACTTGCTCCAGCTTGGTCACCAGCATGGTTCGCATCATTCAATGAGCCAATCACATACAACGCTGGTTGGGATGATTTAGAAGATGCTGATGATTCAGATGGAACAACTGAAGTATTTGGTGTAACTCTACCATCATGGGGACTGCCACACGTTCTTAAAACAGATGCTACTGAAACAGCCGGCGACTGGGGCGTAACAAACGGACCATCTTCTTTCTTCGGTGGAGGAACATGGATCGGAATTTACGAAGGAACAGACCATCCTGAAGTTGCATTCGAATTTATTCAAATGCTGGTTAACGATGAAGAGTTCCTGACAGAATGGGTATCTGAAACTGGTGACGTATTAAGCCACATCGGAGTCATGGAAGAAGTATCTGAAGGTTTTGAAGATGACTTCCTGGGCGGACAAAACCACTACGAGTACTTCCTGGCTGAAGCAGAAAACATTGACCCAAGCCACATCACTCGTTATGACCAGAGTCTAGACCAAATGTTTGGTTCAGCAGTTGGAGCTTACGTTGAAGGTGACTTGACTCAAGAAGAAGCACTTGAAGAGTTCTACGCTGAAGTACAAAACGCGTTCCCTCAAATCAACGTTCCTCAAGACTAACAAAATTCACATAGGGGGTCAGCTACTTTAGTAGCGCCCTCTATATTACTTATTAAAGTAGAAAAGTAACAGTTTGACTTCTCAGTGTCTGAGTGGATTGACCTGCTTTTCTCAGCACAGAAAGGAAAAGATAGATTATGATTAAAAACAATAAAGCCTATTTATTTGTGGCTCCATTTGTTATCGTGTTTCTGACGTTCAACATCTACCCAATTTTGCTTACGTTCTACTATTCCCTAACAAACTACACAGGTATGGGCGGAATAGAAAACGCAGACTTTATTGGACTAGATAACTATAGACGACTAATACAGGATGATTTCTTCTTCCAGGCCTTCTTCAATACAATCAGAATTTGGGGACTGAACTTTGCCATTCAGATTGCTATCGCCTTAGGACTGGCTTTGTTGTTTACGGATATTCGATTGAAATTAAAAGGCTTGAATTGGTTCAGAGCATTATTCTTTTTACCAAATATTATTACAATAGCCTCTGTTGCACTGCTGTTCAGTATTTTACTAGACTGGAACTTCGGTTCACTTAACCAGATGCTATTAAGCCTAAACATCATTGATCGTCCAATTAACTGGCTCAATAATCCAACCTATGCTCAAAGTTGGGTAGCCCTGATTGGTGCGTGGATGTGGTTCGGGAATACCTTTATCGTTTTAATGGCCGGTATTTCCGGTATTCCGACAGATTTCTATGAAGCAGCCTTTATTGATGGCGCTAACTGGTGGCAATCCTTTACTAAAATTACTTTGCCACAGCTGAAACCGATTCTGCTTTATGTCTTTATTACATCCATCATCGGCGGACTGCAGATTTTCGATTTGCCAATGCTGTTGACAGATGGACGTGGTGCGCCTCGTGGATCATTAAATACAATGGTTCTTTATCTATACAACCAGGCCTTTAGTTTCGCTAACTTCGGTTACTCTGCGGCTATTGCTTACGGTCTGTTCCTGATCACCATCGTCTTCTCGGCAGTTACCTTCAAGACAATGTACCGTGGTCAAGTTAAAGTTAAAAAAGGAGGGAAGAAATAATCATGAAAGATTTAAGAATAGCGCGTGGTGTGATTTACTTCTTCCTTGTATTATTAGTCATCATCTGTTTTATTCCTTTTTACATGATGATTGTCAACGCGACACGTTCCAACTCTGAAATTTTAAGAGGTTTCTCACTAATGCCAAGTGATGCTCTGTTTGCCAACTATGAAACACTGACAAATTACATCAATATCTGGCTTGGTTTCAGAAACAGCCTGTTTATTGCTGTTTCGGTAACCGTTTTGAACGCTTACTTCTCAGCACTGACAGCTTTTGCTCTTGCTGTCTATCACTTTAAAGGGAAAAACGCTATGTTTATTATCTTCATCATTTTGATGATGGTACCTGGACAATTGGGCTTGATTGGTTTGTATGACCTGGCTGCGACTTTTGGTATCCTGGATACCTACTGGCCACTTATCATTCCAGCGATTGCAGCACCCTTTACTGTATTCTTCTTTAGACAGTACCTGATTACATCAATGCCGATGTCCATTCTTGAATCCGGACGTATTGATGGAGCCGGTGAAACGTACATGTTCCACAGACTAGTATTGCCAATTCTAAGTCCGGCGATTGCGACAATGGGTATCTTTACCTTTATCGGATCATGGAACAACTTCCTGTTCCCACTGGTTATCATTCGCTCGCCTAGACTTTATACATTGCCGATTATGATTAGACAACTGCAAGGGTCACCTGTTGCACAGAACCTGGGTGCGATTTACCTGGGTATTGCTATCTCAGTTGTACCGATTATGGTTGCCTTCATATTCTTATCAAAATACATCATCTCAAGTATTTCTGCAGGTGCTGTTAAAGGGTAATACGACATTAAAAGTACTATCATCAATGTGTTTTGTTGAGCATAGTACTTTTTTGTGAATTAAAATCCCTTATTTAGACTGAAATAACGATACAAAGAGCAATCACTCACGTTAGGATGATGAAAAAGATGACGAACCGTACAGTAAAAGCTGTCCAATCTGTCAAAGAAACCAGCAGTTTCTGGCAGCCTGTTTCTATAGAAAAAACTGACGAGTCAAAAGGAGCAACCGTTACGATTGATCCAACAAAATCCTACCAGACTTGGATGGGATTCGGTGGAGCCTTGACGGAAGCCGCCACCTATACACTCGACAAATTGCCTGACGAAAAGAAAGAAAGCATTCTGCAGGCTTATTATAATGAAGAAAGTGGACTAGGCTACACGCTTGGCCGACTGCATATTGCCAGCTGTGACTTTTCTCTTGAAAATTATGACTATATTGAAGAAAACGACGAAACACTCGAAACCTTCAACATGGACCGCGAAGAGAAATGGGTGTTGCCGACATTAAGACGTGCTCAGGAAATTGCCGGTCAGCCACTGACTCTAGTGGCATCACCTTGGAGTCCGTCAGCCTGGATGAAGACGAACGGTGAACGTAACAACGGCGGCAAGCTGAAAAAAGAATACTATACCTTGTGGGCACAGTTCGTGGCCCGTTACTTAAAGGAAATGAAAGCAAAAGGCTTTGACATTGAAGCCATTACTGTTCAAAATGAACCGGCTGCTACTCAAACGTGGGATTCCTGTGAATACACAGCTGAAGAAGAAGCTGAAATGGTCAAAGTTCTGAACAGAGTTTTTGATGAAGAAGATATCAGCGTCAACATCATCATCTGGGATCACAACCGTGATCTGATTTTCGAACGTGCGGATGATGTATTAAAAGATGAAGAAGCCAACAAAGGCGTCTGGGGAGTCGGAAATCACTGGTACATGTCGGAAGATTTCGAGGAACTGTCCAAAGTTCACGATAAGTACCCGGACAAACACCTGATTTTTACTGAAGGCTGCAATGAAGGCGGCGTGCAGCTGGGTGCCTGGCATACAGGAGAACGTTACGCCCGAAACATTATCGGGGACATGAACAATTGGCTGGAAGGCTTCCTTGACTGGAACATCGTTCTGGACGAAAAAGGTGGCCCAAATCATGTAGGCAACTACTGTGATGCGCCAATTATTATAAATACCAACGATAAAGTTGCACATTACAACAGTTCATATTATTTCATCGGCCACATGAGCCGATTCATCAGACCGGGAGCGAAACGCGTTGAAGCCACAGTTTCTGAAGCGGACTTGTCTGTCGTCTCATTTGAGAACAAAGACGGATCAGTTGCGACAGTACTGTTGAACGAAACTGATGATGCTCTGGATGTAACTATTACTCTTAATAACGAAGCAGCAGCTGTTCACTTGCCGGCACACAGTATTACAACTGTGGTCAGTGAACAGGCATAGAAAGGTTGACAAGTGTGTATAAACTATTAGAAGACGGACGTTTTAATATCAAAGGATTTCAGACGGCCAGTCCGTTTGCCAGCTTCCTTCCGGGAATTTCCGGAACAGACGGTATTCCTCTCTGGGCATTTTATGTAAATAGAGGACAGGGAATGGCAAGTTTTGGAGTCGACAATAAAGACAATGCCATGCTGGAATTTTTACCGGCCAACAAAGCCTACCAGTATGTTTCAACTCAAGGGTTCCGTACATTTTTAAAGGCTACCCGCTCAGAAGAAACAGTGGAGTACGAACCTTTCAACGAAGAAAGTGATGTCATCTCAGATGAAATGACAATCGCGGACAACCATTTGGAACTCACTCATACCCATAAGCAACTGGGTCTTAAAATGAAAGTCGTTTACTTTACACTGCCGCACAAGGGGATTCCTGGTCTGGTCAGAGAAGTGACGATTACCAATACGCGTGACGAGCCGATTTCTCTTCAAGGGATTGACGGACTGGCAAGCATGTTCCCGGCAAATGTGGATGATGCAGGATACAAGAGTATCTCCAACACATTCAAAAGCTGGTTCGATGCATCAGTTGTAAATGACAAATTTACCTACTACTTCCTGAGAGGGAGTACGGCGGATGACGCAAAAGTGGATCAGAATGACGAAGGAAACTTCTATGTCTCTCTTCTTGAAACAGAAACAAACAGCAAACTGGTCACGCCATTCTTTGACCGTGATTGTGTCTTCGGTAGTGATTTGACTCTGCAGAAGCCAAGAGCTTACTTCGGCCAGGATAAACTGGACGTATCCCGTCAAATTGGGACCAATAAAGTCAGCGCCGCTTTCACTCCTTTTGATGTGGATTTGGCTGGAAGAGGAAGCATCACTTTAATAAGTGTATTCGGACAGACCAGCGACAGAGAACAGGCGGAAGCCTTCATCGATAAGCACGTTAACGCTGAACAGTTGAAGGCTGACAAAGACTCTGCTTTCGGCTTGGCTCAGGAATACACCAAACGCGTGGAAACGAAAACAGCCAATAAAGCCTTTGATGCATATGTTAAACAGAATTACCTGGATAACGGCATCCGTGGCGGTTTCCCAATCGTATTTGAAAACGATCAGGCGAAACAGGTATTTTATCTGTATTCCCGCAAGCACGGCGATCTGGAAAGAGATTACAACTTCTTCTCCATTTCTCCAGAGTACTATTCACAAGGAAACGGGAACTACCGTGACATGAACCAGAACAGACGTCTGGACACCTTCTTTGAACCGAAAGTGGCTGACCGAAACATGCGTCAGTTTATGAGTCTGATTCAGCTGGACGGTTACAACCCATTATCTATCAAGACAGTGAAGTACACACTGGAAGACGAGTCATTCGACTTCACCCTTCACGGCTTCTCAAAAGACCAGGAGTCCCAGTGGCTTGACGTGTCAGCTAACGGTTATACACCGGGCAGCCTGAAGAAATTCGTTGAAGAAAATGATATTGAACTGAACGATTCTTTTGAAGCCTTCCTGACAAATGTCTTTAGCGCTAGCAAGGAAGCTTTAGAAGCTGTTCACGGCGAAGGATTCTGGAGTGATCACTGGACATACAATCTGGACTTGATTGACAGCTACTTGGCAATCTTCCCGGATAAAGCAGATGAAGCCTACTTCGATGAAAGCTACCGTTTCTTCAACAGTCCTGCATCCGTGCAGCCGCTGAAAGAGAAACTGAAAAAAGGCAAACTTGGCTGGCGTCAGTACGATGCCGTTAAAGAAAATGAAGAATTAGTCGAAAAACAAGCAAAAGGTGAACAACTTTGGATTGAAGCAGACGGTAAACCCGTTGAAACAAGCCTGTTCAGCAAACTAATGCTTTTAGCTGCCAACAAACTCTCTTCACTAGCGCCATATGGTTTAGGTGTGGAGATGGAAGGTGGCAAACCAGGCTGGAACGATGCGATGAACGGCCTGCCAGGTATGTTTGGTGCCGGTACATCTGAATTGTTTGAAGTGAAGCGCCTTGTTGAACGACTGTTAGATGTGGAAAACAAACAAGACATCAACCTGCCTGCTCAAGCTGTAGACTTTCTGATGGAACTGAAAAATGCGATTGGTCAAATGGATGAGCTTAATTTAGAAGCTTGGAAGACATTGACAGATGTACGCGAAACTTACCGTGCAGCATTCAAAGGGACAACTGACTATGAAATGGCGACCGTTGGACAAGATACGGTAGTTGAACTCATCAACGAATTTGACAAGCTGATTAACAAAGCTGTTGCGTCTGTAGAAGACTTAGATACCGAAGTGGTACCGACTTATATCTACTTTGAAGCAACAGTCGAAGACGGAGACATTACTGAGATGACGCCTCATCCAGTGACGCCGTTCTTAGAAGGTATCGTCAAGAAAATGAAAATTTCAGGCGACGTCAAAGAAGCGCGTGACTTGTATAATAAAGTTAAAGCATCCGACTTGTATGACCAGAAACTCGGCATGTACAAGACCAGTGCCAGCATTAAAGACGAACCGATTGAGCTGGGCCGTGCGAAATTCTTCACACCAGGCTGGCTAGAAAACGAATCAGTCTTCCTGCACATGGCATATAAGTACCTGCTTGAATTGCTTAAAGTTGGCCTGCATGACGAATTCTTTGAAGAAATCAAAACTGGTTTGGTAGTCTTTACTGATCCGAAAGTGTATGGCCGAAGCATACTGGAGAACTCTTCCTTTAGTGCCAGTAGCGCCAATCCGGATGAAAGCCTTCACGGAAAAGGCTTTGTAGCCCGACTAAGTGGTTCAACAGTTGAATTCATGCACATGTGGGTGGAACTGTTCATCGGTAAAACACCATTTACAGTTACGGAAGAAGGACTGACGTTTAAACTGAATCCGGTACTTCCGGCAGATTTCTTCGATGAAGGTAAAGTCAGCTTTACTCTGTTCGGAAATATCCCGGTCACTTACACGAACACGACCGACAAAGGAACATTCGGACAAGATTCAGCTCAGCCTGTTTCTTACGCTGTGACTCTTAAGCCCGGTTCAACAGAAACTTTCGGAGCAGAAGGCGTTACTGGAGACGTTGCAGAACAGATCCGTAACAAAGAAGTTGCTTCAATTGAAGTGGAATTAGGCTAATGAAGGGTTAATCAAAGTTTTAAAAGTTAGATTGAAGAAAGCCCGCGGAAACAATTCCGCGGGAAATATTCTAACTGTAAAAATAACCATTAGTAAACCTTTTAGTGAAAGCGTATACCATTAGTCTTCTTTTCATCACTGGTAAACTGCGCAGGAGTATACCAAGAACACAGCAGCGGTCATCAGCAAAATCACTTATCTATTTTAACTTTAAGTTAAGCGCTTAACCCAAATAGGTTGAGCAGAAATCTAGAGTAGTTCAATCTGGCTGAGCCAGATTGGTCCTTATAAAGCCAACTCACTGAGTTATGTAAGCGTTAAACTGAACAGAATTGAGATTCCGTTTAGTTGAGTGGAGTAGATTAGCGCTTATCTTCATCAGCCTCAATCTTGATGAAGTACAGCAAGACAAAAAGACGCTAAACTGCAGCAAATCCAATAATTATGAAGTTCACTCACTCAGCAGAAACGCGAACTTAACGATTTTGTTAATGTAGAATCTGGTCCAGCCAGATTCCTTCTTAAAAATCAGCCATATAATTGAAAAATAGAGAATTATAATCATATGCTGAACGGTAGCACCCAATCCATAGTTTTAACCTTTTAAAAAATCAGAAATACGGAGGGAAAAGATGAAAAATCAGAAAAGCGTTGCAGTCATTTGTAGTTTATTATTAATGGGGCCAGCTGTATTGAGCACCATACAAAGCAGTGAAACAAGTGTTATGGCAGAAG
>Ga0194137_10001284_pt1 | contig 15403 bp, 16 predicted proteins | sample TARM_MetaG_T3_14_FD_134025 | JGI IMG/M metagenome (GOLD analysis project Ga0194137, IMG submission 134025) | Freshwater microbial communities from Pennsylvania, USA, analyzing microbe dynamics in response to fracking - TARM_MetaG_T3_14 (version 2) | ecosystem: Environmental > Aquatic >... | reverse complement strand
GCCAAAGCCCAGCGTCACCAGCAGCACGATCCAGACGTAATAGTTGGTCAGGTCACCCCACAGCAAGGTGCTGATCGCAATCGCCAGCAGGATCATGGCGCCGCCCATGGTCGGCGTACCTGCTTTGGAAAGATGCGACTGTGGGCCGTCGTCGCGAACGGCCTGGCCAATCTGCCCTTCGACCAGGCGACGTATCACCCAGGGCCCCAGCCAAAGGCACAGCATCAGCGCGGTGAGCGCGGCGAGAATGACGCGCAGCGTCAAATAATTGAACACCTGAAACGCAGTTTGGAATTGAGCTAAAAAATTCGCCAAGTGAAGTAACATGAACGGCGCTTACCTTGTTTCATCCGCACGCAGCGCAGCAATGACCGTTTCCATGCCTGCACTACGTGACCCTTTCACCAGCAGAGTGGTGTTAGGCGGAAGAGTATTAATAACATGACGCACAAGCGTCTCGTGATCGTCAAAGTGTTGCCCGCGACCAAAGGCACTTGAAGCCGCGCGCGCCGCCTCGCCAAACGTTAATAACGTATCGATGCCTAACGACGCGGCGTAGCGGCCAATCTCTGCATGTAAAGCTTGGGACTCACTGCCCAACTCACCCATTGCCCCGAGTGCACACCAGCGTGGCGCAGGGAAGCTAGCGAGCGCGTCCAAGGCAGCTTTAACCGCCCCTGGATTTGCATTGTAAGTGTCATCCAACAACGTTGCATTGCGTAACCCCGGCACTACGCTTAGCCGCCCCGAAAGCGAGGTTAAACAGCTTAATCCTGTCACGACGTGCTCTGGCGTTACTCCTAGCGCTAGCGCTGCTGCCGATGCGGCCAGGGCATTACTGACATTATGTTTGCCGATAAGCGGCAACTGCACTTCACCCATGATTTGGCCGTGCGCAACAAGCGTGAAAGCATACCGCCCCTGGGGGTCGCAGGAAAGTGCCCTCGCGTGAACGTCCGCATCGTCATGTAAGCCATAGCTTACAATTTGCCGAGGGGTAGCACAGGCGGCCCAAAAAGCGTAGTAGCGGTCATCCCTATTAATGACGGCAGTACCATGACCGCTAAGACCCGAGAAAATTTCACTCTTCGCCTGAGCAATTTGGCCCATGCCGCCAAACTCGCCCACATGAGCGCCAGTCACGTTAGTGATAATAGCGACCTGCGGTGCAGTGAGCTGGCTAGTCCAGGCGATCTCGCCTAAATGATTAGCGCCTAGCTCAATAACGCCCGCTTGATGCTCGCTCGATAAGCGCAGCAGGGTTAACGGCGCACCAATATCGTTATTCAAGTTGCCTGCTGTCGCCAGCACGCAACCTAGCGGTGCTAGCAGCGCAGCAGTCATCTCTTTTACCGTGGTTTTACCGCTATTACCCGTCACCGCCACCAGCGGCAGGATAAAGCGCTGACGCCAAGCCCGCGCGACCAGCCCAAGTCCTAACCGCGTATCGGCGCACACCAACTGAGGTAGAGCGCTATCCACCTCACGCTCTACCAGGGCTGCTGCGGCCCCTTGCTCTTTGGCATGCTCTACAAACTCATGGCCATCAAAGCGCGACCCTTTTAGCGCGATAAATAGACAGCCCGGCACAATTTTACGCGTGTCGGTCACTACCGCTGAAATGGGCAAGTTGGCGCTCTCAGCCGAGATATCGCAGCCAAGGGCGGCGGCTACTTCTACCAACGCCCACATTAGGGGGTTCCCCGTGTGGCAAGGGCGTGGAGCACCTGCTCGTCATCTTGATAAGGGTGGCGAACTCCGTCTATCTCTTGATAGGTTTCATGACCTTTTCCTGCAACGAGAATCACATCGTCAGGAGCGGCTTGATGAACCGCGTAAAGAATGGCTTGTCGGCGGTCACCTCTATCATCTACTGGCACACCACCGGCAAAGCCTGCGTGGATTTGCTGACGAATCTGCTCGGCAGACTCACTGCGTGGGTTGTCATCGGTGACGACCACGTGATCAGCCAGTTGCTCTGCTACTTTCGCCATTTCAGCGCGCTTCCCTGTATCCCGCTCACCGCCGCAGCCAAACAGGCACCATAGCTTGCCTTGACTGCCCAAATGGGCACGCAAAGCACCCAACGCACTCTGCAGTGCATCTGGCGTGTGGGCATAATCTACCACCACGCTAGGGGCGTTATCACCACCGTAGCAGGCCATGCGCCCCGGCACAGGAGAAAGCACTGCTGCTGCTTCAAAGATCGCATCCAGCGGCTCACCTAATCCGTAAAGTACGGCCATGGCAAGTAGTACATTATCCAGGTTGAAACGTCCCACGAGCCCTAGCTGCAGGACTTTTTCGCCTTCTGGGGTGGCTATCAGCGCCTGCTGCCCAAGGGCATGGGGCTGCCAATCCAGAACGCGCAGCGTCACGGCTTCATCACTCCCAGTGGCCAATACACGTACGTTCTCGTCGCACCCTGCCAACATTAAACGCGCCAAGGGGTCATCACCATTAACGACCGCAAGGGCTAACTCTGTACGGCGAAATAGCTTGGCCTTTGCCGCAGCGTAGGCCGCCATGCTGCCGTGATAGTCCAGATGATCTCGGGTGAGGTTGGTAAAGACGCCCACATTCACATTCACAGCATCTAAGCGCTGCTGATCTAGTGCATGGGACGAGGCTTCAAGCGCGACGCGCTTTACACCTTGGCGAGCCAGCTCGCCAAGTGTCGCCTGCAGCGCCAGCGGGCCTGGCGTCGTTAAACCGCTTTCCAAAAGTTTACCCGGACGGCCGACGCCTAAGGTGCCAATCACGCCGGCAGCGGTACCCAACTGCTCACTTAGCTCCGCAATGTAGTGAGTCACAGAGCTCTTTCCGTTGGTGCCCGTGACCGCGATAATTTCCAGGCCGCTTGGTACATCAAATAGCGTGCGGCCTAGCTCACCCAGGCGTAGCGAAAGATGTGGCAGGAACAGCACCTGTCCTTCTAATCGCACGTCACTCTCTTTGGTGTGGGCCAGTACTAACGAGGCACCGCTCGCTAATGCCTGCTCGATATACTCTCGCCCATCACGCTGGCTGCCGGGGACGGCGACAAACACATCACCTTCCGCCAGCTTGCGAGAATCAGTGATCAAGTTGAGCTGCTGAGGAAGGTCAGGTAAGGCTGGCAAACTGGCGCTTGGCCATACGTGGTGCAACGCTTTCCGCAACTGTTCTGGGCATATGGTCATGCCATCTCCTTAAACACTATTCGACCTCGTAGTCAGGCGGCACATCCAGTAGCCGCAACGCATTACCGGTGACACTAGAGAACACCGGCGCTGCTACCGCTCCACCATAAAATTCGCCTGCTTTGGGATGGTCAATCATCACCACCGTCACGATACGCGGGTCCGAAATGGGCGCAATACCCGCAAAGACGCTGCGATAGGCATCATTGGCGTAGCCTTGCTGGCCCGTTTTACGCACGGTGCCGGTTTTTCCGCCAACGCGATACCCTTCTACACGGGCACGTCGCCCACCTGTATAGGCGCCAACCGAGGTTTCTAAGATTTCTAGTAAGTCGTTGGCAACACTCGGCTCAATGGCCGGGATACCTTGGGGCGGCTCTGACAACCTTAACAGCGAAGGGGGTAAGCGTTCACCATTATTAGCCAACGCAGTATAAGCACTGGCTAGCTGAACGGCCGTTACCGATAAACCATACCCATAAGAGAGGGCTGCTCGCTCACTTCTAGACCACCGAATCCGAGCCGGTAGATTGCCCGTAGACTCGCCTGGAAAGCCTGTTCCGGGGCTTTGCCCCAGACCGAGCTGATTATACTTCTCCCAAATAGCCGTATCGCTTAGCTGCAGAGCCAAGCGAGACATCCCAATGTTAGAAGATTTTTCAAGAATACCCGCGAGATCCAGTTCACCGTAGTTACGGAAGTCTCGGATCGTAAATTGATCAAGCCTCATCCATCCAGGCGATGTATCTACCACAGCATCGCGGCCAACAATACCGCTTTCAAGCACCGCTGCCATGGCTAACGGCTTCATGACCGAACCAGGCTCGAATACATCCACCAGCGCTTGATTACGCAAACCACGAGGATCTAAGCCCGCTCGGTTATTGGGGTTGTAAGACGGCAGATTGGCCATTGCCAGGACTTCACCTGTACGGGCATCCATCATGACCAAAACACCACCATCTGCTTGATGTTCAGCCACTGCAGCGCGCAATTCGCGATATGCCATGTACTGGATACGCTGATCAATCGCCAGGGTCAGCTCTCCGCCTGGCTGCGCTTCACGAATCACGCCCAGCTCTCGCACCAGCCGACCGCGCCGGTCTTTGATGACGCGACGCTGCCCCGGGTGACCCGCCAGGTAGGGCTGATAAGCGAGCTCTAAGCCCTCCTGACCGACGTCGTCTACGTTGGTGATGCCGAGTATTTGGGCCGCCACCTCTCCAGCCGGGTAGTAGCGCTTGTATTCACGCTGTGGATAGACCCCCGGCGTGCGCAGATCGAGGATGCGCTGCGCAGCGTCTGGGGTCATCTGTCGGCGCAAATACATGAATTCGCGGCTACTGTAGCGCGCCACCCGGGACTCGAAGTCATCCAGTGACATCCCCAGCGCCTGCGCCAGCATGACACGCTGGATGGCGTCTGTAGGCAACTCTTGAGGGTTCGCCCAAAGCGTCACGACCGGCGTGGATATTGCCAGTGGCTCGCCGTTACGGTCAGTGATCATTCCGCGGTGAGCAGGAATAGCTTCATGGCGCAGCGTGCGGGCATCACCCTGGCTCTGCAAAAATGGGCGATCAATCACCTGTAGCAGTGTAATTCGCCCAATCAAAATGGCAGAGGCGAGACCAACTGCTAACAAAATAAAGAAAAAGCGTCCACCAGCAAGCGGCGGCGCGATAGGATATTGGCGGGACTTCCCTCCCCGACCTTCACGCTTCATGGCCGAATCACCTCGACATCATTTACGTCAGGAATACGCATCTCTAGCCGTTCCGTGGCAATTTGTTCAATGCGGGCTGGCGTTGCCCAAGCCGCTTCTTCCAACAGCAGTTGGCCCCACTCGGTCTGGAGCTGGTTTTCTTCTTGCTCTAACCGCTGAAGCTCAGCAAACTGCACCCGCGTCATATGGGTGGTGATCACTACTGCTAAGCCGGTCAATAAACAGGCAAAAAACAGCACAATCATGGTGATGGGCCACAGGCGAAGGCGCAGTTTAAACGGCCACTCCGCCCTCAGCGTGGAAGCCCAATGCTCTAGCCGTTCAATGCTCATTGTTAGCCTCGCTTACGGGCCGCCCGCATAACGGCACTACGCGCGCGGGGGTTAGCATCCACTTCCTCGTCGCTCGGGCGACTGCCTTTGTTCAGTGCTTCAAGGCGACGATTCAACTGATCATCACGAATGGGCACACCCCGTGGCAAGTGGGTATCACCGCGCACGTGATGGCGGATAAACCGCTTCACACGGCGATCTTCCAAGGAGTGAAAGCTGATGACCACCAGATGACCGCCCGGCGCTAGCGCTTCAAGCGCTGCCTCTAAGGCGGCATCTAGCTGGTCAAGTTCCCCATTAAGATAAATACGCAGCCCCTGAAACGCTTTGGTCGCTGGGTGCCGACCTTTTTCCCATGCTGGGTGGGCGGCTTTCAGCACCTCCGCCAAATCCACCGTATGGGTAAAAGGCTTCTCCACGCGTCGTTTCACCACGGCGTTAGCTAGGCGCTTGGCGTAGCGCTCCTCACCGTAGGTTTTAAAGACGTTGGCAATATCGGCTTCACTGGCTCGCGCCAAAAACTCGGCGGCACTTTCCCCTTGCGTGGGGTCCATGCGCATATCTAACGGGCCGTTGCGCATAAAGCTAAAACCGCGCTCAGGATCATCAAGCTGCGGGGATGAGACGCCCACATCCAGCAAAACACCAGAGAGTTTGCCGTAGCCCCCCTGCTCTTTGGCAAATTCAGCCAAGTGGGCAAACTCACGCTGAGTAATGTGGAAACGGGAGTCTTCTATCTCAGCAGCGGCGGCAATGGCCTGCGGGTCGCGATCCATGGCCAACAAGCGACCCTGCTCGCTTAAGCGCGAAAGAATTAACCGGGAGTGACCGCCACGGCCAAAGGTACCATCTAGGTAGATACCTTCAGAATCATGGACCAGTGCATCTACCGCTCCTTCCAATAAAACGCTGGTATGACGAAAACGGGTGACCTGATCAGCGTCAGCAGAAGGCATGTTACTCTCACACATAATTTGGGAAGGCGTGCTTGGCACGCCTTTCATGGAAATGGGGAGTCGGCCGATAAGCCGGGTTCTGTCGTGGACAGTCATTCCTCTAGGCGCTGCGTCACCGCAGCGCTCAAGCAACCTACCCGAACCCAGCGCGGGCCACGCCGTTGGGTCCCTATTTGGTCTTGCTCCGAGTGGGGTTTACCATGCCACGCACTGTTGCCAGGCGCGCGGTGCGCTCTTACCGCACCCTTTCACCCTTACCGGCCCCGAAAGGCTTAGGCGGTCTACTCTCTGCTGCACTTTCCGTCGGCTTACGCCGCCCAGGCGTTACCTGGCACTCTGCCCTATGGAGCCCGGACTTTCCTCCCCTAGCGCCCCTTGCGAGCACACTAGCGGCGACTGTCTGGCCAACTCCGGCGGCAAGCATACCAGCGCCCTGCGTTCGCCTCAATGCTGACCTTTCATTGCCTGCAATCGGGCGTACCACTCCTGCTTACGCCCGCCTAGCATTTTGGCAGCAATCGAGGCCCCCTGCTTGACACCCACGCCCTCTGCCAGCAGAGCGGCTAACAGCTCATTGGCATTTATCGACTGTTCATCCCCCTGCACCGCCGGAGGGGCACCAGAAATAATTATTACAAACTCACCCCGGCTCTGGTTAGGATCTTCAGCGAGCTGATCACGAAGCGCTGCCGGTGATCCCTGAAGAAATGTTTCAAAGGTTTTGGTCAACTCTCGTGCCAGCACCACCGTGCGCTCAGGCATTTGCTCACATAGCGCCTCAAGCGTATGCACAATGCGGTGGGGCGACTCGTAAAATACCAACGTTTCTTCACGGCTCTGCCACTTCTCCAACGCTTGGCGGCGCGCGTTGGGTTTAGCAGGCAGAAAGCCCCCAAACGTAAAGCGGTCGGTGGGCAGCCCCGCTCCAGAAAGCGCGGTGACCAGCGCGCACGGCCCAGGCAGCGGAACAATGTGCCGCCCTCTAGCGCGCAGCTCACGCACTAGCACAAACCCAGGGTCACAAATCAGTGGCGTTCCGGCGTCACTGATCAGCGCGATACTCTCGCCAGCCGCTAAGTAGCCATCCAGCGTATCCACCCGCTGGGCTTCGTTGTGCTCGTGTAGCGATATCATCGGCGTATTCACCCCTAAGTGGGCAAGCAGCCGCGCGCTATGTCGCGTATCTTCCGCCGCAATACGCGATACATCGGCTAATACCCGAGCAGCACGCGGCGTTAAGTCGTCCAAATTCCCAATTGGCGTGGCAACCACGTACAATGTACCCGGATGTTGGTGTGTCATCGTGACTCCCGATTTGTTAATGGCTTGCCCTGACGGTGCGCTATGCTTATGGAAAACCACGCTAACCTGCTGATAGACCGCGACAGCGCAAATGGAAACTAAGGAAGGATACATGAAACAGTCACTTCGTGGCCTATTGGCCACTGCCTTCATGGCACTTCTCATCACCGGGTGCGCCATGCAACCGCCGAGCGTGGTTGACCGAGTACCCGACCAGGATGCCGGCCGCTTGCTCAGTCAAGCCGAACAGCAAGCCCCAGAGCAGGCCGCTCGCACACGTCTGGAAGCTGCCAATATTTTGGCCCGCCAGGGCCAGCGTGAAAACGCCTTTGATACCGCCAGCAGCATTGATGAAACGCTGCTTAACGACACCGATCGCGTGCGCTGGGCTATGCTATTTTCAGAGCTTGCTCGCGGGCTAAACGACCCACGCGCCGTGTTGCGCGCAACGCAAGTCTTGGACGATGAGCTGCCTATGCAGGCAAATCAGCAGCAAACCCTTGCTGAGCGCCAACAGTGGGCACAGCAAACGCTTGATCAGCAGCCGGGGCAAGTTCAAATCACCTTACCTGAACTTGAGGGCACCGAAATTCGCCGTATTGTGGTTGCACTACCGGAATCTGGCCCGCTAAGCAGCGTTGCCAATACACTTGCCACCGCCATACGCCGCCATAACGAGATTAGTGCTGACGGCGTTCAGTTAAGTTTTATCGATGCTGCCCAGTACTCGCTCGACGAACTGTATAGCCGCGCTCAGCAAATGAATGCCCAGCTAATGATTGGCCCGCTCGATAAGGATCAGGTGTCTCAGCTTGAGCAGCGTGACAGCGTACCGCTGCCTACACTAGCGCTGAACTATGGCAGCGGTGCCAACAATCAAGCACAACGTCTACTGCAGTACGGTTTATCTGCAGAAGATGAAGCCCGGCAGGCAGCGCGCCGTGCTTATCAGGATGGCCAGCGCCAAATGGCGGTGATGGTGCCGGATAATGACTGGGGCCGCCGGGTAGGTGAAGCTTTCTGGAATGAATATCAGCGCTTAGGCGGTGAAGTCACTAATGCAGTGCGCTACAACCCGAGCAGCCCAGTTTCCAACGCTGTGCAAACCGCGCTGAATGTTAGCGGCGAGCGCGCCCGCCTTGGCAACATTGATGCCCTCTTCCTACTAGCGCTTCCCGATTACGCACGCCAGGTGCCGCCCACGCTGGATTATTACTACGCTCCTGACCTGCCCATCTACGCCACCTCGCACCTACATGAAGGCCGGCTGCAAACGCGCTTGGATCAGGATCTGAACGATGTGATGTTCATGGACATTCCCTGGCAAATTCCAGATGCAGCAGTAGGCGGAGAAGAGGTACTACCTTTTTACTCTACCTACCAGCAGTTGCGCGATGAGGCAGATGCCTCGATGTTCCGCTTGATGGCCATGGGTGTTGATGCTTATGAACTTGCCAAACGGATGTCGGACCTGTCCAACCTAAACGGTTTAAACGGCAGCACTGGGACGTTATCGCTATCAAATGATGGCCGCATCCACCGCGAACTGCCCTGGGCCAAGTTTCAAAATGGCACACCGTCACCCATTTTAATTCCTGGCCTACTGGGTAATGAGCAATAATCCCCAAACTGCCCGTTATCGAGGTGCAGCCATTGAGCGGTTAGCCGCTCAATGGCTGCAGCAGCACGGCCTTCGCCTGGTCACCAACAATCACCATGTAAAAGGCGGAGAGCTTGATCTTGTGATGTATGACCAGGATATTTTGGTCTTTGTCGAGGTCAAACATCGCGCCACAACGCGCCATGGACACCCGCTAGAAATGGTAAACGCGCAAAAACGTCGTCGGTTAATTCGCGCGGCGACGCTTTATATTGCCAAACACAACCTTTCCTGCCCCTGTCGCTTTGATATTCTAGCCATTACAGGCACGCCGCCCACTCTCGAGTTTCAGTGGGAGAAAGCGGCTTTTGACGCTTATTAATACTCTTAACTAGGAAGCCCTGATGGACTTTCAATCCCGTATACTCAGCCATTTCAATGCCAGCATTGATACTAAAACCTATGCCAGCGAAGTACTGCCTCCTTTTATTGAAGTCGCCAGCCAAATGATGGTGCAGTGTCTGGTTAATGAAGGGAAAATTCTTGCGTGTGGTAACGGCGGCAGCGCCGGTGACAGTCAGCATTTTTCTTCTGAGTTACTGAACCGTTTTGAGCGTGAGCGCCCTAGCCTGCCTGCTTTAGCACTAACTACCGACACCTCGACCCTGACATCTATTGCTAATGACTATAGCTATAACGAGGTGTTCTCCAAGCAAATTCGCGCACTGGGCCAGCCAGGCGACGTACTGCTGGCTATTTCAACTAGCGGCAACTCCGCTAACGTTGTACAAGCGATCCAAGCGGCTCACGACCGCGACATGACCGTAGTAGCACTAACCGGGCGTGACGGCGGTAATATGGCCTCTTTACTGGGGCAAGACGACTGCGAGATCCGTGTTCCCGCCACCTCTACCGCACGCATCCAAGAAGTTCATTTGCTCGTTATTCACTGCCTTTGTGATTTAATTGACGAACAGCTGTTTGGTGGCGCTGAGTAATAGCGCACGCCTTGCGACTAATTACTGACCAAGGAGTCATCCTCATGGCCCTGCACTTTTCATCCAAAACACTATTGGCTGCCACGCTCTGCGGCGTGATAGCACTAAGCGGTTGCGCCAACAATAGCGCCTCAAACCCCTCTAACTACGGTCAGCGTAGCAATGACGTAGAAGCTGTCGACGCCACGATTGAACGCGAAGTAGAGCGCGCGCTAGCTCGTGCCGATGCCCGCCTAGGCGATGCACGCATTCGCGCCCACAGCTATAACGGAACGCTGCTGCTAGTTGGACAGGTGCCAAGCGAAGAGCTGAAAAACATGGCGGGTAACGTTGCATCGAACTTACGCGGCGTGGAGCAAGTTCATAATGAGCTTACCGTCGCCGCCAACCTGCCCGCCACTCAGCGGCTAACAGATACGTGGCTGACTACCAATGTCATAAGCCACCTGGCAACGAATGACCGCATTGACTCTTCCAAACTGAAGGTCACCACGGAAAACGCCAGTGTCTATTTAATGGGCATGGTGACTCGGGAAGAGGCAGATCGCATTGTGAATGCAGCCTCCTCCGTGGGTGGAGTACAACGCATTGTTAAGGTTTTTGACTACCTTGACTAACACCTAGATGCTAGAAAACAGCCTCGCCAAATAGTTGGCAAGGCTGTTTTGTATTTGGCTGCCGAGACTGCTATCTGACTGATTACTTCACAACGCGAAGCGTCGGTTTTTTCTTGGGCTTGTCATCGCCAGACACCTTATCAGTCGACTGGCTGGACGCTTGCTCAGAGGTTGGCTCAGTGAGTGTCAGCTCAGGCTTTGCCGATTCTGTGTCAGTGCCTGCTTCTCCAGCTTCATCATCCTGCTCTTCAAACCCAGCAGCATCAAGCTCAGGCTCGTGACCGAACACCATACCCGCACCATTCTCACGGGCGTAGATGGCGATAAGCGCAGGCGTTGGGATCATCACCTGCATAGGCTGGCCACCAAATCGAGCATTAAAACCAATCGCCTGATTTTCCATAAACAGGTCACGCACCGCCGTCGGCGCTACATTGAGCACAATTTGCCCATTCTGAACAAATTGCCTTGGTACTTCCACCCCAGGCTGCGTGGCGTCAACCACGAGGTAGGGCGTTAATTCATTGTCTAACAGCCACTCATAGAGGGCTCGGGCGAGATAGGGACGGCTCGATTTCATAAGACTCCCTCCTCCTAACAAATATGGCCTCTTGCCCACAGAGCTAAGAGGCCGAATGAACTCAAGCGCGCATCTCTTTTTCACGCTCATTCAAAGATTCTTTAAACGCTTCGCGCTCAAATACCCGCGACATGTAACCCAACAGCGGCTTCACTTGCTTCTCGGGCAACTCAATATTCAGCTCAGGTAAACGCCACAGGATCGGTGCCAAACAGCAATCTACCAGCGTAAACTCTTCGCTCATGAAATACGGCATATCTTCAAAGATGGGCGAAATGCCAATGAGACTTTCACGCAGCTCTTTACGTGCCTTATCGGCCTCTTTCTTACCACCGGTGCGAATCTGCTCTAGCATCGGGCACCATTCGCGCTCAATGCGATGCATCCACAGACGGCTTTGAGCACGCGCTACAGGATAGACCGGCAGCAAGGGTGGATGAGGAAAACGCTCATCCAGATACTCCATCATTACCTTGGATTCATAAAGCACCAAGTCACGATCCAGCAGCGTCGGAACGCTGTTGTACGGATTGAGGTCTGCTAACTCTTCAGGCGGCTGCTCCTCAGCGACATCGACGATGTCGACCGCTACTCCTTTTTCAGCCAGAACAATGCGCACTCGATGACTGAAATGATCATCACTACCCGAGTAAAAGATCATTGACGACCGCTTGGCCACAACACCCATGAAAGCATCCTCGCATCAAAACAATTCTCGATAATAACATGCCAGCACCCTCTTATGGGAAGGTAGCCAACGATACATAATGACGCCGTAAACAAAAGGCGCACGGCTTTCGCCGTGCGCCTGAACCGCCTATCCTACTTTACTGATTAGTGGACGTCTCGCCAGTACTCACGCTTGAGTAGGTAAGCAATCACACCAAAAATAAAAATAAAGATAAGTACTTTAGGTGCCAGGGCTTGCGCCTGCAGCTTGGAAGGCTCACCCACGTAGGCCAGGAAGTTGGTCAGGTCATATACCGCTTCCTCGAACTCGGCTGGCTCCATCGCCCCTGGCTGAGTCACTTGCAGCACATCACAAGACTGATACTTACCTGATAGCGGGTCGGGAGACTGTCCCGCCACCGGCTGATCGGTTTCGGCACACACCAATTCCTGAACGCCTTGGAGAGGCTCCAGCACGTTAGGCATCGCCACCAAATCGAACACGGTGTTATTCACACCAGTGGGACGACTCGGGTCTTTGTAAAAGCCCAACAGGTAGGAGTAGATCCAGTCAGTGCCACGTAGGCGCGCTACCAGCGTCAGGTCGGGCGGCGGAGCACCAAACCAAGACTCTGCATCGCCACGATCCATCGCAATGTGCATCTGGTCGTTGAACGCTAAGTCTGAGGAGAAGATTAAGTTCTCTTCTACCAGATCCTGGGGGATACCCAGATCATCAGCCGCGCGCGCAAAGCGCTGGTGCTCAAGCGAGTGACAGCTCATGCAGTAATTAACATAGAGCTTCATGCCATTTTGCAGAGACGCCTGATCCTGTAGGTCAGGCTCCATGCTGTGAGGCACACTTGCGCCACCAGCCGCCATCGCGGTTACCGGCACGATTGCGAAGAGCAGTGCTAATAGTTGCTTTTTCATTAGCCAGTCACCCTTTCCGGAACGGGTTTAGTCTTCTCCAGCTTGGTGTAGAGCGGCATCAGCAGGAAGAAGGCGAAGTAAATGACTGTACACACTTGCGCCAAGATGGTGCGACCTGTTGTGGACGGCAGCACACCTAGAATACCAAGAATTACAAAGCTGATGCAGAACAGCAGCAGCATAACTTTGGACATCCAGCCTTTGTAGCGCATCGAGCGCACCGGGCTACGGTCGAGCCACGGCAGCACGAACAACACCGCGATGGCCGCACCCATGAAGACGACACCCAAGAACTTAGCATCAAGACCAAACAGCGAGAAGGTAATCGCACGCAGAATGGCGTAGAACGGCGTGAAGTACCAAACCGGTGCAATGTGGTCAGGCGTTTTCAGCGGGTTAGCCGGTTCAAAGTTCGGCCGCTCGATGAAGTAGCCCCCCCCTTCCGGGAAGTAGAACACCACGACACTGAAGACAAACAAGAACACCGCAATACCCACCAAGTCCTTCACGGTGTAGTACGGGTGGAAAGCGATGCCGTCGAGCGGCTTGCCGGTCTCGTCTTTCTTCTGCTTGATGTCGATACCATCAGGGTTGTTAGAACCCACTTCATGCAGAGCAATGATGTGAAGCACAACTAATGCCAAAATCACGATGGGCAACGCAACGACGTGAAGCGCAAAGAAACGGTTCAACGTGATGCCTGAAATTAGGAAATCACCGCGCACCCACTGCGCTAGATCAGGGCCAATACCCGGGATGGCCGAGAACAGCGAGATAATGACCTGCGCCCCCCAGTAAGACATCTGCCCCCATGGAAGCAGATAGCCCATGAAGGCTTCGGCCATCAGCAGAAGATAGATGGCCATACCAAAAATCCACACCAGCTCACGTGGCGCTTTGTAGGAACCATAAAGCAATCCGCGGAACATATGCAGATAGATGACCACGAAGAAGGCGGATGCCCCCGTCGTATGCATGTAGCGAATCAACCAGCCCCACTCGACATCACGCATGATGTATTCGACGGAAGCAAACGCACCTTCGGCAGAGGGATTGTAACTCATGGTCAACCAAACGCCGGTCAGGATTTGGTTGACCAGCACCAGCAGCGCCAACACGCCAAATATATAGAAGAAGTTGAAGTTCTTCGGCGCGTAGTACTTCGTCAGATGGTCTTGCATCATTTGCGTGGCGGGGAATCGGTCGTCCACCCAGCGCATGATGCCACTCTCGGCCTTCGCCTTATTTGGATTAGCCATTAGGCACTCTCCTCATCTTCGCCGACCACGATGATGTCATCGCTTTCAAAGCGGTAGGGCGGCACTTCAAGGTTCGTCGGCGCAGGAACGTTGATAAAGACGCGACCGGCCAAGTCAAAACGAGAGCCGTGGCATGGGCAGAAGAAACCACCCGGCCAGTTATCGACACCCACCCCTTCCGCATCCGGCTCGGGCCGATACAAGGGAGAACAGCCCAAATGGGTACAGATGCCGATCAAGACACCAATCTCAGGCTTGATCGAGCGCAGACCACCCTGGATATAGGCAGGCTGCTGTGGCACTTCGGACTCTGGATCCGCCAAGCTGTCAGCCCCTAGCGCTTCGGTCCGTTCGATCATCTCAGGCGTACGATTAATGATCCAAATCGGGCGACCACGCCACTCGACGGTTATACGCTGACCTGGCTCAAGCTTGGAAATATCCGCTTGAACCGGCGCGCCTGCCGCTCTTGCCTTGGCACTAGGCTGCCAAGATGCCACAAAGGGGACCGCAACCCCGACAGCGCCCACCGCCCCCACAACGGAGGTGGCGCCTACGAGGAAACGGCGCCGACCTTTGTTTACGCCGTTATCTGCCATTTCTGGTTTCTCCCATCAGCTTACCCGTTCCGTCGCAAAGGCGTCTTGCGACGACGAATATCAAATACAGTCTATGTTAAAAAAACAAAGCGCTCTGCACAAGAACAACCGCCCCGGACCATGGTGGTACGAGCGTTATAATTTTTTGATATTCCAATAAAAAACGCCCAGGTCTTTGACCTGGGCGTGTTTGCCGCATAGCGTAAAATTAACGCTTGGAGAACTGCGGACGACGACGTGCTTTACGCAGACCGACTTTCTTACGCTCAACCTGACGAGCATCGCGGGTAACATAACCAGCGGCACGCAGCGTAGGACGCAGGTCTTCGTTGTAGTTCATCAGGGCACGCGTGATGCCGTGACGAATAGCGCCAGCCTGTGAAGAGCCGCCGCCGCCTTCAACGGTAACGTAGACGTCGAACTGGTTTAGGGTTTCAGTCAACTCTAACGGCTGACGAACAACCATGCGACCGGTAACACGACCGAAGTACTGGTCAAGCTCACGGTTGTTGACGGTAATTTTGCCGGAACCCGGCTTCAGGAACACACGAGCGGTGGAAGTCTTGCGGCGCCCGGTACCGTAATACTGCTGTGTCATGGCGAAGATTTCCTCAGATGTTCAGTTCAAGCGGCTGCTGGGCAGCATGCGGATG